>Ga0302325_10000391_pt1 | contig 123792 bp, 111 predicted proteins | sample Palsa_T0_2_FD_201948 | JGI IMG/M metagenome (GOLD analysis project Ga0302325, IMG submission 201948) | Peat permafrost microbial communities from Stordalen Mire near Abisko, Sweden - Palsa_T0_2 | ecosystem: Environmental > Terrestrial > Soil > Palsa > Peat permafrost | place: Sweden: Abisko...
AATCTGAGAGCGGCAGCGGGAAACCCGGCACGATACACCAGAATGTAGCCGGACAAAACACCGCTACGCGCTGACAGGTGGTTTGGCAGCACTGCTCTTCGTCATTTATACTCATCGTTTGCCCTAAGACCATTGTCCGAGTCAGGAGCGGCTATCTTTCATGCCCAAGCGTACATTCCAACCCAACCGGCGCAAGCGAAGCAAGAAGCACGGCTTTCGCACGCGCATGAAAACCCAGGGCGGCCAGAAAGTGCTTTCCCGCCGCCGCGCCAAGGGGCGCAAAAGGGTTTCCGTGAAGCCCGGCTTCCGCGAGTAGTTCGTGCCGAAGCAGCTTGATCGGGACGGCGGCGGAATCCAGCCCGGTCCGCGGCAGAATTTAAACCTGGGGGCGTCACCGCCGCAATCGAATCGCTTTCCTCGTCCCGCGCGCCTTTTGCGGCACGCCGAGTTCGAGCAGGTGTACAAACAAGGTCGCCGCCATTTTTCCTCATTCATGACCGTATTCTATTTGCCGAGAACCGAAGCCAGTCCCGGAGCGAGAGCCGAGGCGAGGCCGGAAAACAAACCGGAACGAATGTCGGCAACAACAACGGACGCAACGCCGCCCATCGCGCGCGCGCGCAGCCTTCGCGCAGAACCCGCCGGCCTCCGAGTCGGGTTCACTGTTGGACGCGCATTAGGCGGAGCTGTGCAGCGCAATCGTCTGAAGCGCCGTTTGCGGGAAGCGGTTCGCCTCTCGCGTCCGACTCTGGCTCTGCCCGTCGATGTTGTGATCAATCCGAAAAAGTCGCTGCTGGTCACCGATTTCGCCGCCGTGGTGAAAGAGGTCAGCCGCGCCTTTACTGTGATTGAACAGAAGCTGGTAACCAACCTGGGCACCGCACAGAAAGCGGATTCCAGTCTCAAGAGCGCTGAAGCCCGAAGCCCGAAGCCCGATGTTTGATCGTATGCGTCACTTCGCTAAATTCGTTACGCTGCAACTGCTGCGGACCTATAAGTGGGCCGTCTCGCCGCTGTTTCCGCCGGCGTGCCGCTACGTGCCCACCTGCTCTGAGTATGCGATGGAGGCCGTTGAGCGCTTTGGCGCATTTCGCGGAAGCTTCATGGCTTTGGCCCGGCTTCTGCGTTGCCATCCTTTCGCTCGTGGTGGCTATGACCCGGTGCTGCGTAACCCCGGCTGCACCGAGGGCCAGACAAGCGGCATCTGGCGGAGAGCGCAAAACGGTAACTAAACTTTGGCCGACTTTCAAAATCCGCAGCAGGAGCCCGGTGGCGACAAGCGCATCCTGCTCGCCTTCCTCGTCATCGCTCTTGTTCTCATCCCATTGATGAGAAAATTTGCCCCTCAGGCTCCGACTTCGCCGTCGCCAACTTCATCAGCTCCAGCTCAGTCCACATCGCCACCGCCTCTCGCCGCAAGCACTCCGCCCATCGTGCGCTCGCCCGGCATCACCAGGCAGGCTGCCTCAGAAACCGAAACTGTCATCGAAAACGATCTCTACCGCATCACCTTCACCAACCGCGGCGCTCAGGTCAAGTCCTGGATCCTGAAAAAGTTCGACAACGACGCTCAGAACGGCCCGCTCGATCTCGTCAATCCCGCGGCCGCGCAAAAATACGGCTACCCGCTTTCCCTCTTCACCTACGACGAATCCCTCCGCTACCGCCTAAGCGATGCGCTCTACGTTGCTTCCACCGAAGGTCAGATCTCCGCCCCCGCTCAGATCACCTTCGAATACTCTGACCAGGACCTCACCGTCCGCAAGACTTTCGGCTTCGACCACACCTACCTGGTGAAGGTGGAAACCTCCGGCGCCTACAAGGGAGCTGAAATCTCAGTTCTGCCCATGTGGCCCTCCGGATTCGGCGACCAGGTTACGCCCGCTTCTTACACGCTCAGCCTCATCGATTACCACAATGACGCTTCCACCGACCACACCGCTCTCGTCTTTCCCAGCTTCACCACGCGCCTGGCCATCAAGAGCATCAGTGGCGGCAAAACTGTCGACGGTCCATTCGAGTGGGCCGGCCCGGTGGATCAATACTTCGCCGCTGTCTTTATTCCCGACGATCCCACCAATGCGGCCATGGTCACGCTGCGCAACTCCATCCCAGTTCCGCAAAAGCCCGACTCCAAAGAAACGGTCAACGTTGAAGTTCTCGGCGCTGCCGTCGGCAGCCTTCGCGGCCCCACCGCCGAGCGCGTCTATGTGGGTCCCAAGGAACTTGCCGTGCTGGAGGCGATTCGCGTTCCCGCTATAAAAACCGACAACCCCGATCTTCGCTCCGTCGTCGATTTCGGCTGGTGGGGCCTCATCGCCCGTCCCCTGTTCCTCTGGCTCAAGTGGACCTACAACCACATCGTTCCCAACTGGGGATGGGCCATCGTGTTGCAGACGCTGATCATCAGCGTGGCTTTGCTGCCGCTGCGCATCTATCAGATCCATTCCATGTACAAGATGCAGCGCGTCGCTCCTCAGATCAAAGCCATCCAGGAAAAATACAAGAAGTACAGCATGACTGATCCGCGCAAGGCGAAAATGAACGAGGAAGTCGCCGCGCTCTACAAGCAGGAAGGCGCCAATCCCGCCGGCGGCTGTCTGCCCATGCTGATCCAGTTCCCGTTTCTCATCGCCTACTACCGCATGTTGGGCGTCGCGCTCGACCTTCGCCACGCCCACTGGCTCTGGATTCACGACCTCTCGGTCCGCGACCCATATCTCGTGCTCCCCATTTTCATGGTGCTCACCATGTTGATCACGCAAAAGATGACGCCCCAGGCCGGCATGGACCCCGCCCAGCAGAAAATGATGACCTGGATGATGCCTCTCATGATGGGCGTGATCTTTTACAATCTGGCGGCAGGGTTAAATTTGTATTACGCCGAGAGCAATCTGATTATGATCGCGCAGCAAGCCCTCATGAATCGCACCAAAGCGGGCCGTGAAATGCGTGAGCTGATGGAAAAACGTGCCCGCAAGAAGGAGAAATAGCCGTCAGCCGTCAGCTATCAGCTATGAGCCTGGGCCTTCGGGTGAGGCGAACTTTCGATGGGAGCTTTGAAAGTGTTGGTTAAGACTCACACGGGGTGCAACAACCCCAAGAGTGCATCGACCCAGCTGATAGCTGACGGCCGATAGCTGAGAGCTTCTTCTATGGATAAAATCGCCGCCGCCAACAAGATCAACGAATTCCTCGCTGCCGTCGTTACTCACGGAGGCCTGCGCCTCAAATATCGCATCATGGTCGATCCGCCGCTCGCCGATCAGCGCGACTGGGAGAAGCCCGATATCCTTGTCGATTTCACCGGTCCCGATTCTCCCCTGCTGCTCGATCGCGGCGGCGAACTTCTCCGCGCTCTCGAACTGCTCGCTCTCGAAATGCTCCGCCTGCACTCCGGCGAGCACGAGAAAATTTCCTTCGACTGCCAGAATCAGCGCTCCCTGCGTCTTCAGGAACTCCGCATGGCCGCCACCGTCGCCGCCGAAAAAGTCCGCCAGACCGGCGCTCCCTACCACTTCGCTCCCATGTCCTCGCGCGAGCGCCGCATGGTCCACCTCGCCCTCCGCGACGAAGCCGATCTCCATACCGAAAGTGACGGCGAGGGCTCCCGTCGCTGCGTCGTGGTCTACCCTAAGGATTACAAACCCGCCCACCCAGCTCCACGCCGCTGAACGCCAAGCCGATGTGCGCGAAAGATGTGCGCGAAAGATGTGCGCGAAGGATTTGCCCGGAAGTTAAGTCTACGTGCGGGAAGAGCCGGTTCTCACCAAACGTTCGCTTTCTGCCGAATCTATCCCACATCCGCGTTGGTTTTCGGAAGAAACTCACAAGAAGGTCCGCAAGAACGCCGCGCAGGAGTCCAGCCGGTTCCACCAATTACACTCTTGGTTCCCATTTCGCCGCGAGTCGCGCCAGGCCAGCTATTTCCACTTCGACAACAAATTCGTGCCGCCCGCCACAATAATCCCACGCTTCCTAAATGTCACGGTCCCACCGAGTGACGATGCTGGTTCTTACCCATCTCGATTCCCGCCGAGTCCCCAAATAGCCTGCACCGCAACTCGCTTGCGAAAAACAAAAAGGGCGGCAAGAGCCGCCCTCAACAACTGATCACTGACCACTACTAATCACTGACCACTGCTCTTACCTTCCCGCTCCCGCCCCCGCAGCCGCTGGCATCATCCCAGCGATTCTCATCCCCTCGATTCGCGCCAACACCGTTTCCTCGCTGGCCCCGGTGTCCGTGCACGCATCCACATATGGATGCCGGCTTCCATCCGCGTGCATTACCAGCACGCTAGTCTGCGCCTGTGCCTTCTTTACCATATACGGCAAGTGATGCCGGTCGTTCCGCGTCAGCGTCGGTCCCAATACCACCAGGTCGTACACGCCGGTTTTCAGCGCCGCTTCTACTGCTTTGCGCCCGATCGCCTTTTCCACCGCATGGCCGGCCTTTTCAAAGGACGCCGCCTGCACCGCCTGCGCCTCCGCTTCACCTTCACCATACAAAATCTTCAGCGTCGCTGCTTTCGACATTGGTTCCCGTCCTCGCCCGGTGCATTAATCTCGGCACTGGCAAGGCCACGGTACCAATCACTCCGCCCCGTGAGAACGTCACCGAAGACCAACAACGAAAGTCCACAATCCCCGATTCCAACACTTAACTGAAAACTGTCCCCTGCCCCTGCCCACTGCTTTACCCTCGGCCCAATCAGCGATACACTCTTGCGCGGAGGCTCCAACCCCCATGTCTCGACGAATGTTCCGAGCAACGTCCCCAGCAACACTCCCGTATTTGGTGGTTATTCCGTTTCTATTCGCTACCCTCGCCGCCGCCCAACAAGCCGCTCCGTCACAGTCCACCGCTGCCTGCAATCTCGACGACGGCCGCCAGGTTTATATCCGCTACATTCCCGTCGCTTCCAACAAAGAGAAAGTTTCCAACGGCAAACCCTTCACTCCCGGCGGCGCGCCCATGACTCTTTTCACCGAAGCTCCCCTCACTCTCGGCACCTCTTCCATTCCTCTCGGCGCTTATACGGTCTATCCCATCCCTGCGCGAGACAAGTGGACCCTCGCCGTCAACAGGAACGTTACCCCGGGTTCCGCCTACGACGAAAAACAGGATATCGCCCGCGCACCCATGGAGACCGCGCAGGTCAGCCAACCCTCCGACGCACTCGACGTCGCTTTTGCCCACGTTGGTATGCGCTGTGGTCTGCGCATCTACTTCGGCAAAACCGCCTCCTTCGTCGACTTCATCGCTAAGTAGAAGACAGAGAAGCACTGCCGTGAAACTATTCTCAGCGCACACCCTCCTCGCTTGCCTCCTCACCACCGCCGCCCTCGCCCAACCAGGCCGGGCCGAAAAGACTGGCACTCAAAACGCTAACGCTCAAAACGCTCGCGTGCAAAACTCCCACACCACCGAAAACCTCCGCGGCGCAAGCGCCGTTTCGCAACAAATCGCCTGGGCCTCCGGCACCCACGGTACTTACCTCCGCACCACCGACGCCGGCCACACTTGGCTTTCCGCCCAAGTCCCCGGCGCCGAATCTCTCGACTTCCGTGCCGTCGTCGCGTTCTCCGCCGACGAAGCTTTCCTCATGTCGGCTGGCCCCGGCGATCAGTCCCGCATCTATCACACCTCCGATGCTGGCCGGCGCTGGCAACTCCAATTCACCAACACCAATGCCAAAGGCTTCTTCGACTCCATGGTCTTCTGGGATCCCGCGCATGGCGTCGTCCTCGGCGATCCCATCCCCGACGAAACCGGCCAGCTGAAATTCGAACTCCTCCTCACCAATGACGGCCAGACTTGGATTCCCATCCCTCCTGCGCAACTTCCGCCCGCCGTCGCCGGCGAAGGTGCTTTCGCCGCCAGCAATTCCTGCCTTGCTGTCCTCTCGCCGAATAATGGCACCGCCGGCGAACTGCCTGTCAACGCCGGCACAAACGGGCAGGACACGACTTCCAGTCGTGCCGAAATCGGTTCGGAAAAGAACAGGGCTTTAGCCCCTGAGGGGAACGATCCCAACCTCTGGTTCGCCACCGGCGGCTCCGTCGCCCGCGTCTTCCGCTCACCCGACCGTGGACTTTCCTGGCAAGTCTTCACTACTCCCATCCTCCACGGTCCTGACTCCGCCGGCATTTTCTCCATCGCCTTCCGCGATTCGCTCCACGGCGTCATCGCCGGCGGCGACTACAAGCATCCCGATCACGACGGACCCAACCTCGCCTTCACCTCAGACGGCGGCATCACCTGGACTCTTTCCCCCATCCGTCCCCAAGCCTACTTCTCCGCCGTAGCTTTCGACCGCAACCCGCCCGTTCCTTCCCATCAAGACCCTGCTCACTTTCGCCTCTTCATCGTCGCCCCCGGCTTCATCTTTGACTTCCGCCCGCCCTACAACCCCTCCCGCATCAACCCGCGAAAAAAATCAGGCATAAAATTCAACGCTATCAGTCCTAATCCCATAGGCGGAGTCCTCGTCGTCGGCCCCAACGGTTCCATCGCTTCCCTCCCCGCCCTCCCCCGAACTCCGCTCCACTGACCCGCTTCACCGAAGAGCGAGTGATTGAACTAGAGCGGCCGATTAAATCACCACTGGCGAGTTATCGGTAGCCGGCAATACCGGCACTGACGCTGCTCACTGCCCACCGAAAACTGACCACTGCCCACTGAAGACTGGGAACACTGACTCCCCTCGCTATGGCTTAGTTCAATCGGATTAGTACACCTGGGGTCTTGCAATCGGGATCACAATAAGCAGAGAGTGGACTCCTCGTAGAGAAGCAACCTCCTCCCCCATACTTTCAGAAGGAGGATCATTAACATGCGCCAAACCGCAGCGCTCGTGGTCACGGCTTTAGTTCTTACACTCTGTGCCGGCACCGCGTTCGCACAAGACGTCTTCAAGGTCGACTATTTCGCCAACGCCAATACAGCAGGGGCGCCGGACGGAACTGTTCGCCTTACCAACCCCGGCACCTCAGGTGGCAACATCTGTGCCGCGGTTTACGTGACCGATCCCACTGAGGAAACTACCGAGTGCTGTAGCTGCTTGCTCAGCCCCGATGGTCTCCGCACTCTCTCGGTCAACACCGACTTAACCAGCAACCCGCTTACAGGCGTGCTCCTTACCACGGGCACGATCTACCTGATCTCAACCCCAACCGTCGGCGGCGCCTGCCCGCTTCCGAGTACAGTGACCCCCACCCCGGCTATTCGGGCTTGGGCCACCCACATCCAGAACGGCAGCTTCGCCATCACCGAAACTGCTTCACAGGATGCCACTTTAAGCTCCGGCGAGCAGATTGCGCTCCAGAACGCATGCCACGCGATCAAACTCGATGGCAGCAAGCACGGCGTTTGCACCTGCGGTACAGGGGACTAGTTCAGTCGGTCCCACTCCTGGCGAGGACGCGCCTCCAAGCCGCTTCCTCCGCCAGTCAAAACCTCTCCCGCCGGGCCTGAAGCCACGCTTCAGGCCCGGCGAGATAACTTTCCCGACCTGAATGGTTCGTTCTCCGCATTCCCACCAACAACCTTTGTCATTCCGAAGTGGGTCGAAGCCTCGCGAAGAGCCTGCCCTGAGCGAAGCCGAAGGGAATCTGCTTCTTCACGCCCCACTACCACGCTCCCGCACTTTGGCCTTCGGTCATTCGTGTCGTCGCTCCGCCCCATTTTGCAGTACACTCCCTTTGTGGCTTTGGCCCCGGCCGGTTTTAGATTTATCCGCTCCCGGGCCTCCGCACATACGCCCATGTTCATGGCTCACCCCAATCTTTCCGACGAAGTCAACCGCGGCATCATCCAGTCGGAAATCGAAGGCGGCGTCTTTCTCAGGGATCTTCCCCCGTCCACTGTTCTCGAAATTCAGACTCTGCATCACTGCTACACCGCCGTGCTCCTCGGCGGCAGCGACGCTCTTATCTCCGGCCATCCCGAATTCTGTCCCCTCCCCGTGCAGGTCGCCATCGCCGGTTCCACCTGGGGAGGCTCCATGCTCAAGCTTCAGTTCGTCGGCCGCGGTATGCACCTCGAATTTCACCACCCCGAATATTCCACTCCCATCGTCACCTCGCCCATCCAGCAAATCCGCGACTTTCCCGCCACCGGCCGCGCAGTCGCGAACGATTCGCCCGCAAAATCGCGCAGCGACGATCGCACCTTCACCCACTACTTCTAAAAGAAATTGTTCTCCCAAGAATTTGTCGCCATTGACGAACCGCCCGCCCGCAACTACGATTCGTCTGAGGTCAGGTCCAAGGTCCAAGGTCCAAGGTCCGAAAAACTGGCCACTGATCACTGGCCACTGATCACTGGCCACTGAACACTGAACCATGAAACTCTCCACCCGCGAAGTTTCCCACGTCGCCGTCGTCGACATCACCGGACAAATCGTCCTCGGCGATGCCACCGGCGCACTTCGCAATGCCGTCCGCGATCTCGTCAGCCAGGGCAAGAAAAAAATCGTCCTCAATCTCGCCCACGTCTCCTACATCGACAGCTCCGGCGTCGGCGAGCTCGTCGGCAGCTTCACCACCGTCCGCAACGCCGGCGGCGAACTCAAACTCGCCAGCCTCACCCAAAAAGTCCGCGACGTTCTCCACGTCACCAAGCTCTACACCGTCTTCGACATCAAAGAGGACGAATTCACCGCCATCAAATCCTTCGACTACTTCTTCGCCAAATAAATAAGCTCTGTCATGCTGAACCGAGCAGGATCGTCCGTTATGCCGAAGGAAGAATAAGCTCTGTCGTAAAGAAAGAAGAAGCCCTGTCATGCTGAGCGAAGTAGGTTCGTCCGAAGGACGAACCTGCGCAGTCGAAGCATCCCTATAACCATCTCGGTTGCCTGCCCGCGCCCGTCGGAGAAATGTACGACCCCACCCTGAAGAAACCAAAAACCGAGCTGCGGGCTACGAACCAGCCGCTTGCTCGCAGCTCACAGCTCACAGCTCGAAGCTAAGCCATTAATACTCCCGCACCACCCCATCCACCGCCACCGCCACATACTTCCGCAGCAGCACATCCCGAAACTGCACCACCCGATGTCCCTCCCGCGCCAGCTGACCCCACCGGCTCGGCTTCGCCGCATTCTGCTCGATCGCTTCGAGCATCCGGCCATTCTGTTGGAACTGAACCGCGCGCAGCCCTCCGCTCCCCACTCGTCGCACCCGGATTTTCTGATTCTCCAAAACGACTTCCTCGCCACTCATCAGTTGCGCGGCGACCGATCCCAGAACTCTTTCCACCTCACCCAACATCGTGTCCCACTTTCTTCGGAATTCGTTCCACGCGCCCCGTCATAATCCGCGAAATGTCCTCAGCGCATTCCACCCTTTACTATCTCGATTCTTATATACTTCGGTTCACCCAATCCAGAAAACGAGGCCCATGAACCAGCTCACACTCGCCATCCTGCTCCTGTTCTCCACTTTCGCCCTGGCCGCCGACCCCAACCCCGCCGGTTACACCACCAACGTCCACGTCGCCTCCTCGCGTATGGTCCTTGAAGGTACCGTTGGCGCTTTCGACCAGGAGTTGAACGTCATCATCGACGGCAAGAAATATGAACTGATGGCTCCCTCCGTCAACGCGCTGCTGGCGCTCGGCGATTACAAAGCCAAACTCGTGAAGGATGAGCACAGGACCACCTACGATTCCTACCAAACCTACGAGTTCCTGTTCCCGGATAACAAAACCAGAAAGTTCGAGGTCGTCGGCCAAACCGAATAATCACTCCACACAGTCCGGCCAGCCATACGCCGGCCAGCCATACGCTCCGGCCAGCCAGTATCAAAGCTGATCTTCGAGACCATCCACACGAATCACAGAAGTTAACATTCCCACCCGACCTTCAGAGCCTGCCTCAGGCGGCTCCAAGAGCCCCAACGCGTCAGCCCGCAAAATACTCCCGCATCCCACTATTACCAATTCGATTCCCCGCGAGCACTCCAATCCGCGCCAAAAAGACTCAGCCACCGGGCGCCGAGAACCAAGAACGGGCGGTAGTGGCGCAGTTTGATTGTCATCCTGAGCAAGCGTCCTTTGCGCAGCGAAGGATCTGGGCGAGCCGCGCGATGTGTCGCGTTCTTTGCGACACATTAATCGCGCGTTTGGCTCGCTTCCTTATCCCAAACTCAGCCGCTACCGAACGGGCTCACTTCCCCTTCCCCCGCAACATCTCCACCACCCGCTGATAATCGTCCACGGTCGCGTACTCAATCACAATCTTTCCCTTCCCATTCCGATCCTGGATCTTCACCTTTACTCCGAGAACCCGCTCCATATCCGTCTGCGCCGCCCGCACATTCGGATCCACCCATCTCGCCCCCAGACTCTTTTTCTCCTGTCCCGGACCCGGCGGCAAGTCTCCATTCCTCCGCATCACCAGCTCTTCAATCTCGTCCCATTTCAAATGCTTCTCCACCACTTCTTTCGCCACTTCCGCAACCAGCTTCTCATCTTCCAGCGCCAGAATCAGCCGCGCGTCGCTAAAACTCAGCCGCTCTTCCAGCACGTAATTCATCACTTCCTGCGGCAGCTTCAGCAGCCGCATGTAATTCGACACCGTTTCCCGCGACACTCCAATCCGCTCTCCAATCTGCGCCTGCGTCAGCCGGAACTCCTTGCTCAGCACCCGAAACGCCTCCGCCTGCTCCAGGCAATTCAGGTCTTGGCGCTGCAGGTTCTCCACCACCGTCATCTCCGCCGCCTGCTGCTCCGAAACTCTCCGCACAATAGCCGGAATCGTCTCTTTCCCCGCCAGCTTCGACGCCCGCAGCCGCCGCTCCCCCAGAATTAGGACAAACTTTCCTTCCTCCGCCGCCGGCCTCACCACAATCGGCTGCACCACCCCGTTCTGCCGGATCGACGCCGCCAGCTCCCCCAGCATCTCCTCATCAAAGTGATACCGCGTCTGGTAAGGATTCTTCTCAATCGCCTCCACCGCAACATTCATCACCAGATTGCCCGGAATCCGCCCGCCGGCCGCCGCCTGTATCTCAATCGCCTCGTGTGGAATGTGCTCGTCCGCGAGATGCTCGTGTGGAAGATGCTCGTGTGGGGCGGACACTCCCTTCGGCAAGCTCAGGGCAGGCTCTGTCCGCCTGCCGCCAATCTCCTGCGACTCATGTCCCAGCGAGGCAGCAGGTTCGAGGAAGCCTGTGGATTCGGCGGGTGGCCCATCCTTCGCGCTGTTTGCGAAGGAGCCTGCCCTGAGCGAGTCGAAGGGTGGGGATTTCCCCTCCTCCGGCTCGGTACTCGGTACCCGGTCCTCGGCACTAGCGACGAGCGACTCGGTACTAGCGACCACCCGCGGCCCCGGCAGCAACGACTCCAACCCCCGACCCAAAGCCCGCCGCTTCTCCACTTTTTCTTCTTTCTTCTCCGCCGACTGCCCCACCGCCGCTTTCGTCATAGCATTCCCCTTAATCCCATTCTGTCACCCACGTCCAGATGCACTGTCGTCCCCAGCAATCCCCCTGTCGTCCTGGGCAATGCTCTGTCATCATGAGCGGAGCCGGTGCTTGCGCTTCGCGCAGGCACCTGCGGAGTCGAAGGATCCCTACACTCCCCGAAACCGCCCGCGGCCCACCCGCGTTCTCCTCGCACCTCCGCCGCGCAACCAAGAAGATATACCAGCGCATGTAACAATATCTAGAAGCTGTCCTCCGTGCCTCCGTGGCGAGAGAGAAAATTCAAGCCGTCTTATCCATCTCCGCATCCCCTGACGGCTGAGAGCCGACGACCGAAGCTCGATCCAAAATTTCCTTCGCCAGCCGTATATAACTCTCCGCTCCCTTCGACCGCGGATCGTACACCAGCGCCGGCTGCCCATGGCTCGGCGCTTCCGCCAGCCGTATGTTCCGCGGGATCGTCGCCGCATATACCTTCGCCCCAAAAAACTTCTTCAGCTCCGCCGACACCTGCTGCGCCAGGTTCGTCCGTTCGTCCAGCATGGTCAGCGCCACGCCTTCAATCTCCAGCCCCGGATTCAGTCCCGCGCGTATCCGTTCCACCGTGTCCATGAGCTCGCTGATTCCCTCCAGCGCAAAATATTCCGCCTGCATCGGGATCAGCACCGAGTCCGCCGCCACCAGCGCATTCAGGGTCAGCAGATCCAGCGCCGGCGGACAATCCAGCACGATGAACTGAAAACGCTCGCGCAGCGGCGCCAGCACGTCCCGCAAACGGTATTCGCGCCGCTCCGCCTCCACCAATTCAATATTAGCTCCTAGCAAATTCTTGTGTGAAGGAATTAGCCAGAGTTGCTCAAGCTCGGTGGTCTGTAGCGCTTCCTCGCCCGTGGCCGCGCCCAGCAGCAGATGATACGTCGAGATGCGTTCCGGATCCTTCACCAGCCCCAGCCCGCTGGTCGCATTCGCCTGCGGATCGCAATCGATCAGCAACGTGTTCACTTCCGCGGCCGCAAACGACGCAGCCAGGTTGATCGCGGTCGTGGTCTTACCCACGCCGCCCTTCTGGTTCGCAACCGCGATAACACGTCCCATCACCATCCCCATTCCTTTGTTTGAAATGTTACCATGGGAACACTAGCCAGATCGCCTGCGTGCATCGCGCCCGAGTGTTCCCATGGGAACACTGACAAGGAATCATCCCCGCGCTCGCCGCCCAAGTCACAAGCCCAAACATCTATAGGTAAACCCAGGGAAAGCTTCCCGCAGCATAAGCGTTCATGTTTCCGAGTGCAACGCCGGAATGCTGTGCTTCGCTGAGGAGAGTTGTGCAAAACCAGCCGAATGTTCCCATGGGAACATTTCTAGCGTATGCACCGGCACCAAATGTTCCCATGGGACATTTGTCAGCGAGCGGCGCACGCTCGCATCGTCCTCGCGTTGAGGCTGGAAGGTTGGCCCGTCTGTTCACGTGGGTTTGGTGAAATGTTCCCGTGGGAACACTTTGCTTGCTATGGATATGGTCTGCCAGGGAACCGACAGGATTGCCTCGACGAATGTTCCCATGGGAACATTTCCGTCCACGAAGCCAATCGGCGGTCGCAAACGGGAGGTCGACGGGACAGGTAACCATATGGTAATAAGTGGTAAGAAATCCCAATGATCGTCACACTATTGTGCATCTTTCTAAATCTAGGATAAAGAAGTGGGATGAGAGGCATAGTTTTTGTCGCCTGGGGCGACCATACATTCACAGTGTACTGGCAAGGTTCCGAGTGTTCCCATGGGAACACTCAGCCGATGGCGCAGGAATTCCTTCGCCGGGTCGGGGGATGTGTTTGCGCTTGCACTTAGTTTTGAGCGTGCCTTTTGGTAATATTAATTATCTGTCATATAGCTCATAGATAATATGCTGGGGAGTTGCTCTTGATTGCATAACGACGTTGGATGACAAGTAGAGAAGCGCCCCTGGCGGAGGCCGGTGGCGGTCTGGTGCAGTGATCCCCTCGGCAGGCTCAGGGCAGGCTCTTGGTTGGGAGTCGTCCGCTTCGCGGATGACTTCGCTGCCTCTGGATGACAAGGGTGGAGGAGGGACGAACCTTAAGGTCAAAGTCAAAGTCAAAGTCAAAGGCGTCGGACAGGAGTGTCCGACCCACACGGGCATCTATCCACACGGACATCTATCCACACGAGTGTCCGATCTACACGGGCTTACGGAGTGCGAGTTAGGAGGAGGATGCGGTGATTGGATTGGGGGATGGGGAGTGGGTCTTGCCAGCGGAGCGTGGGGAGGGTGGAGCGGGCCTGGTCGAGTTGGGAGGAGCCGATGAGGAGGGCGAGGCGTCCTTGGGGCTTGAGGAGGCGGGCGGCGATGGGGAGGGTTGCGGTGAAGCGCTCGACGGCGCGGAGGGTGACGACGTCGAAGCGGGCTTCGGGATCGGCTTTGGGATCAGCGGGATCGGGATCGAAATGATCATGCTTCGGAGGATCATGTTTCGGAGGATTGCGGTCGTCCGGATTATGGCCTACCGGATTATGGCCTGCCGGATCGTGGCTCAGATGTTCGGCGCGGGTGGTGGTTACCTCCACGTTCGACAGAGACAGGGCGCGGACTACTTCGCGGAGGAATGCGGCTTTCTTGTGATTGGATTCGATGAGCGTGAGAGAGATGTGCGGAGCGTAGAGTTTGATGGGGAGTCCGGGGAAGCCGGGGCCGGAGCCGAGGTCGGCGAGATGAAAATCTTTCACCACAGAGGGCACGGAGGACACGGAGGACGCAGAGAAAGGGAAAATATGGCGGGCGGCGAAGAGGGATTCTCCGAAGTGGCGGGTGAGGATTTCTTCGGGATTGCGGATAGCGGTGAGGTTGATGCGTGCGTTCCAGCGCAGGAGCAGATCGAGGTAGGTGGAGATGTCGCGGTAAAGAGCGTCGTTTGTCGTTTGTCGGTGGTCGTTGGCGCCCGCTGCGAAGGGTTGGAGCAACGCGGCGATTTGGGCGAGGTGCATGGGAAGTCAGATTGTAGACGGCGGAGGGAAAATCTTAAATCGCAGAGTGCGGGGAGGGTTTGCGGATGGCCACGGATTTGCGGGGATGACATGAAGGGTAATGAGTGAGTCCGATGCCAGATCAAGCGAGGAGTGGCAAAGTTTGAAAAGGGGCGGCTGTGTACGCACGGGAGATCCCTCGTCCCGCTGGTGAAAACGCGGGACTTCGGGATGACGCCGAAGGAAGCGCAACGTTGAAGATTTTTCAAAATTGAGTCCGATGCCAGATCAGGCGAGGAGTGGCGAAGTTTGGGAGGGTGTGGCAAGCTGGAGACATGAAGAAACAAGCGTCTGACCAGCAGTTTCATGATCGGCGGTACCAGGAGCGGAAGCGGGACGAGGCGGCGAGGAAGCCGGCGAAGAAGAAGGTGGCGAGTGAGGAGCCGGGGCCTAAGGGCGAGAAGCAGAGTGGTGCGCATGACAAGGATCGTTAGATATGGCGCAGGCGGGTGAGAGTGGCGACGGAAAAAAAATCTGGGTGACGCTGGCGGGGCTGCCGCTGACGATGACGCTGGCGTGGCCGTTTCACGAATCGACTTCAGGGGCGGATTTTTGGGTGCTGCATACGGAGATCCGGCTGGAGAGTGGCGAGGGGCTGCTGGCGCGGGTGGCGGTGAATTTGTCGGCCACGGTGAGGGAAGTGATGGCGTCGCTGGAGGCGAAAGATGCGGAGGCTCCGGTGATCAATGCGCTGAGAAAGGAAGTGGACCGGCGGCAGATCGAGTTTGTGAAGTCGGGGAAGCTGCTGCCGCTGGCGTTTTCGAGCCGGCATTATGACTTCAAGCGGGAGAAGTGGGTGTTTGGCAAAGCGACGGATGAGGCGATTGCGACATTTCTGGAGCGCAAGATTTATTGGCAGACGAAGCTGGGTGGGAGATCCCCACTTCTCGCAAAGGACGCGAGAAATGGGGCACCCGGCGATCTATGGGAGATCCCTCGGCCCGCTGGCAAAGACGCGGGCCTTCGGGATGACGCCACTAGAGGCGAAGAGCGCGACAAGGGTGGCACCGCCAGAATCTGGATTGGGGATCCGACGGAGGCGCAGTATCTGGAGACGACGACGGAACATCTGCTGGAGATTGCGGAACGCGTGCTGGCGGGAAGTGGACTGATAAGGATGGATGGTGAATGGGCGCAGGCGACTCTGGGGCTGATGGCGCGGGCGGCGGAATTTGAAAACGCGATGCGCGCCGCGGCGGAGGAGTTAGAGAAGAAGCATGCGTATGAGAGAGGATAGGAAATCAGTTCTCAGTTCTCGGTACTCAGTTCTCAGTACCCGTATTTGGAGTCGAGTCGGGAGCAAGTGCGTAATGGTTTCAGTGGGAACCGCGAAACCTCCCCGTTGTAGGCGGCCTTTCCGGTTAAGCCCTTCAGTCGGCAGTTCCGCTGTCTAAGATTCCTTCGCTGAGTTGCGGGAGAAAAGTCCCCAGCAGAAGCGCGGGGCGATGGCGTAGTTGATTTGCACGAGGACGATGGCGGCAATGGCCCAATAGGTGCTGATGAAGCAGAGTGCGGCGCCGGCGGCGTAGAGAGATTGGGCGATGACGATGCGGCGGACGACGGCGGAATGGATTTCGGGTGGAGCGTCGTCGGCGAGGAGATGGTGGCGAGTGGCGTAGCTCCAGCTCCAGTAGAGGATGAAGCCAAGGAGCAGGATGTTGAACCAATAGACGAGAAGCGCGATGCGGTAGTGAATGTATTCGGCGAGCAGAGAGGTGGAGAACGGGGTGAAGCAGATGGCGCCGAGGAAGGCGATGTGAATCCAGGAAAGATCGCGGTCGGCGCGGGCGAAATAGTTGAGTTGAGTTTGCTGGCCGACCCAGAAGATGCCGTTGGTCATGACGCTCATGAGAAAGATGACGATGCGGGGCGAGAGCGTAATGAGAGCCCGCCAGAGATCGTGCTCGGAGTGGACGGCTTCGCGAGCGGGAACGTGGAGATCGAGAACGAGCAGAGTCATGGAGACGGCGAAGATGCCGTCGCTAAGTGCGGCGAGGCGTTCGACACTTTGTCCGGCAACACGGTTGTAGAGGGAGTGCATCGAAGGGAGTTTAGCATTGGCTTTGGTGGCGGGAGGACAGTCAAAAGCTTTCACCACGGAGGGCACAGAGGTCACGGAGGAAAACCGTTGCAGTCAGACGCGTGGTAAGGTGAGACCCGAGAGTGATTGGAGTTCTGAATGGGGCGCTGGGGCGAGGAATGAGCCGAGATTGCGGACGGCTCTTGCTGGCGGTTTTTGTATGCGCGGCTAGTTGGGCGATGCTGGGGCAACTGGGCTCGGCGCAGGACCCCCAGCCGCCGCCGAGCACGCCTGCCAATCCGCCGCCGAGTCCGCCTGCCGACCAGAAACAGAATCCGCAAGATCAAAATGCGCAGCAGCCGGCGGCGGGGCAGCCGGCTCCGGAGAAATCCGCAGAGAATCCGGCGGAAAAGAAAAAAGATGAGGGCGGAAATCCGGCGCAGGTGGTGGAAGACAAGACCAAGCAGGCTGCGGTAATGACGAAGGATGTGACGGTCGCGGGATTTGAGAAGGTGCGCGACTGGGAGACAGGACTGATCGCGGGCACGTACGCGGGAAGAAATCGCCAACTTGTGCCGCTGACCGGCAAAGAGCGCGCAGATATTTACTTGCAGGAGACGCTGACCACGCCTTCGCCTTATCTGAAGAGGATGTTCGGCGCGGTGATCGACCAGGCGCGGGATGCGCCTCCGCAATGGGGCGGGGGATGGGAAGGGTACGGTAAGCGGTTTGGATCGGACGAAGGGGAGTTCATTACCGCAAACAGCCTGGCCGCACTGGGCGATGCGAAGCTGGGATATGAAGTGCGTTATGACCAATGCCACTGCAGCGGAGTCTGGCCTCGGGCGCGGCACGCGATTGCGCGGAATTTCTATACCTACAACACGACTGAGGAAGAAAGACGCCCGCAGTTGGCGCTCTACGGCGGGGCATTCGGCGCAGGGATGGTTTCGGCGGCGTGGAAGCCGAACCATAACGTGTTGGCCCAGGGCGGATTGGGAGTGCTGAGCCAGGCGGCATGGGGCACGGTACTGAATTTTTTCATCGAGTTTGCGCCGGAAATCAACCGGAAAATGGGATCGAAGAGGTAGGGCGGGGTTACAGTGTGGAGTTTGTGGTGGCGGGGTTCGGAGTCGCTCGGGGCTGCGGCGAGACCGGGCAGGGTGGTCCCGACTGCTGTGAAACTCCGCTGAAGTACCTCAGGGGCTGAAGCCCTCAGCCGACGGGCACTTATCGCAGCGCTCAAAGCGCTGCGCCACCCAAAATCAAGTGCGGTCTGTTGCAGCGTAGGCGACAGCACGTTCCTTTCGGCAGGCTCAGGCCAGGCTCTCGACTCCGCAGGACCATTCGCTTCGCGGATCGTTCTGCTCCGCTCGTGATGACATAATTCTGCTCAGGGCAGTGTCCTTTGGGACGATGTTCGGGCAGGCGATGTCCTTGTGGTCGAGGGGCGGTTGCGGTCCGGAAGCGGGATTTTTGGCGGCGCCAGCATGAACTGCTGTAACTCGCGCGTTTCCCATTTTGGAACTAGGATGGGCTTGCATGCGAGTAACCCTCCCCCTACTTCGCATCCCGCCCGCGCAGGCGCCCATCCTGCGCTACGGGGTCGCCGTGCTAAGCACGACGCTGGCCCTGATTCCGGCTATCCTGCTGCCTAACATTGCGGAAAGCCGCCTGGCGGTATTTGCGGTGGCGGTGATGGTAAGCGCGTGGTATGGCGGCTGGAAGCCGGGGCTGGTGGCGACCTCGTTTGCGCTGACGGTGAGCGCATACTTTTCGTTGTCGCGGGAACACACTCCTGAACAATTTCGGACGACGATCATCCGGCTGGGGCTGTTTGTTTTTGTGGCGCTGCTGATCTGCTGGTTCAACGCGGCGCTGCGATCGGCGCAGGAGGGGTTGCGGCGGTCGGAAATGAACTTCCGGTCGCTGGTGACCAACGCTCCTTACGGCATTTGCCGCTGCGATTCGCTGGGCCAGATGCAGGATGCGAATCCGGCGCTACTGGCGTTGCTGGGTTATGAATCGGTGCGCGAGCTGGCGGGCCGGCACTTGCGGGAGCTTTACGCAGACACGCAGCAGTGGTTTGCCCTGGCCGATTATTTGCGCTCGCCGGAGCCTTTCAACGGGCTGATCGCGGAGTGGAAGCGGAAAGACGGGAGTTCGACGGTGGTGCGAGTCTCCGGGCGTTCGGTGGGGGCGGACCGCGATGAGAAAGTGTTTGAGCTGTTTGCGGAAGATGTGACGGAGCGGCGGGCGCTGGAGCAACAGCTTCGCCAGTCGCAGAAGATGGAAGCGGTGGGACGGCTGGCGGGCGGCATTGCGCACGACTTCAATAACCTGCTGATGGTGATTTCCGGCTACTCGGAATTTCTGCTGGACCGGCTGGGACCGGAGCCGGCGCTGCGCGGTCCGGCGCAGGAGATTGCGAGCGCGGCGGAGCGGGCTTCTTCGTTGACGCGGCAGCTTCTGGCGTTCAGCCGCAAACAGATGCTGGCGCCGAAGGTGCTCGACCTGAATACGGTAGTCACGGAAAACGTGAAGATGCTGACCCGCATGATCGGCGAAGACGTGGAGCTGGTGATGGTTCCGGCCGCGGATCTGGGAGCGGTGCGCGCCGATGCCGGGCAGGTGGAACAAGTAATCATGAATCTGGCGGTGAATGCGCGCGACGCCATGCCTACGGGCGGGAAGCTGACGCTGGAAACGGCGAACGTTTCGCTGGACGAGGACTATGCGCGCTTTCACGCTCCGCTGCAGCCGGGAAACTACGTGATGCTGGCTATCAGCGACACGGGGGCGGGAATGGATGCGGAAACGCAGTCGCACATTTTCGAGCCGTTCTTCACCACCAAAGGACCGAAAGGAACCGGGTTGGGGCTTTCGACGGTGTATGGAATTGTGAAACAGAGCGGCGGCTACATCTGGGTTTACAGCGAGCCGGGAAAGGGAACGACGTTCAAGATTTACTTGCCGCGGATTCCGGAAAAGACGGAGAGCGCGGTGCAGATGGCCGCCGCGGCGGAAGCGGCAACGCCGGAGCCGGGAACGGAAACCATCCTGCTGGTGGAGGATGAGGCGAACTTGCGCTACCTGGCGCGGCAGTTTCTGGAGAAGCAGGGCTACAAGGTGATTGAGGCGGCGGATGGCGCGGTGGCGATGCAGATCGCGGTGGCGCTCGAAGGAACGATTCACCTGCTGCTGACCGACGTGATCATGCCGGGAATGAACGGGCGCGAGCTGGCGCAGCGGATTTGCGAGATTCGCCCCAACGTGAAAGTGCTTTACATGTCAGGCTACACGGAGAATGTGATTGGGCATAACGGCATGCTGGACGCGGGGGTGCGGCTGCTGCAGAAACCCTTCAACCTGCGCGACCTGAAAGACAAGGTGCGCGAGGTGCTGGATTCAAGCCCAGTCTCCCAGGAGGCGGCGATGTCAGGCGATCAAGCTCATCCCGCTGCGGCAGCTTCGGCGGCGCAATGGCGGGAACAATTTCCGCCCTCGCGAGCGCAACGATTTCAACTGCATTTGCCGCTGCGCTATCGCCGGCTGGGAGAAAAAGATTGGCACGACGGCAAGACGCAGAATATCAGCCGCTCCGGCATGTTGTTTGAGGCGGAGGAGTTGCTGCAGCCCAGCATTGTGCTGGAGATCAATCTGGTGCTGCCGGCGGAAATTGCGGGATTGTCGCCGACCGAAGTGGTTTGCCGCGGAGAAATTGTGCGTTCGGAGAAGGCGGTGAGCGACGCGGTGAGTCCGGCGCTGGCGGCGAGAATTTTGCAATATCACTTTCAACATGGAGCGAGGATTCCGCAGGCATAGGGCGGGTTAGAAGATCTCTTCGGCGCTGGCGGCGCGGGCTGCGGTTCGGAGCTTTTCTACTTCTTCCGCCATGGCGTACTTCAATTCTTCGATGCCTTTGCCGGTGACGGCGGAAATCTCGTAGAGCTTGAGCTTGTGTTTCTTGCAATAGCGCTGGAGCGCGGCCAGTTTTTTCTTGTTGGCCGCGTCGATTTTTGAGGCGGCCATGAGCATCGGTTTTTCTTCCAGGCGCGCGCCGAAGCTGGCCAGCTCGCCGAGAATCACTTCCACATCTTTGGCGACGTCGGGGCGGCCGCTGGCGTCAGAGACATCCACCAAATGCACGAGCAGGCGGGTGCGCTCGATGTGACGCAGAAATTGCGTGCCCAGGCCGGAGCCGGTGTGCGCACCTTCGATCAGACCTGGAATATCCGCGACCACGAAGCTGACTTCACTTCTAGCATCGCCGACGGCGACGACTCCGAGATTCGGTTCGAGCGTGGTGAAAGGATAATCAGCGATTTTGGGGCGGGCGGCGGAGATACGCGAAATAAGCGTGGACTTGCCCACGTTGGGATAACCGACCAGGCCGACATCGGCGAGCAGTTTGAGTTCGAGGCGGTAGGTATGTTCTTCGCCGGGGCGTCCGGCTTCATGCTCGCGAGGAGCCTGATGCACAGACGTTGCGAAGCGAGCATTGCCTCGTCCGCCGCGTCCGCCGCGGGCGATGACGAGACGCTGATCGGCGTGGGAGAAATCGAAAACGCGCTCGCCGGAGTCGGCGTCGAAAACGATGGTGCCGACCGGAACTTTCAATAGGACGTCAGTGCCGTCGTGGCCGGTTTTATTGGAGCCTTCGCCGTGGCGTCCGCGCTGGGCCTTGTATTCGGGATTGAAGCGGAAGTGAACGAGGGTGTTGTGGCGCTCGCTGGATTCCATGATCACGTCGCCACCCTTGCCGCCGTCGCCGCCGGAGGGTCCGCCGCGCGGGACGAATTTCTCGCGGCGGAAGGCGAGACATCCATTGCCGCCGTCGCCGGCCTTGACGCGAATTGTGGTTTCATCGACGAACATGGAGAACCAGTTGCCAGTGGTCAGTGGCGGTTTCCTTACGTTCGCAAAACGCCTGCAAAAACAAAAGCCTCGTCCCGAAGGCGAGGCTGAAGCCGCGTCGCACAGCCGCGGCCGCTAAAACGCGAGACGGGTTCCACCGAGTGAAGTGAACTATTTCGCTTCCAGCGGCTCGACCATCACGAACTTGCCCATGGAGCCTTTGTTCTGGAACTTGATGCGGCCGGTGACCTTGGCGAAGAGCGTGTCGTCTTTGCCGCGGCCCACGTTGAGCCCAGGTTTCACGGGCGTGCCGCGCTGCCGCACGATGATGGTGCCGCCGGGTACGATCTGCCCGCCGAATGCTTTAAAGCCCAGCCGCTGCGCGTTGGAGTCGCGGCCGTTTCGGGAAGTGCCTTGTCCTTTTTTATGTGCCATAGAGAACCAGTTGTCAGTGGCTAGTTGCCAGTAAAAATCTATTTCTTCTTCTTGCCCGACTTTTTGGCTGCGGCTTTTTTCGGGGCAGCTTTCTTCTTGGCCGAGCCTTTCGCAGGTTTCGTTCCCGCTGCCGAATGTTTTGTTTCCGCTTTGTGCGGCTCGTGCTCTTCGACGTGGGCGTGCGCTACCTTCTTGGGCTTGGCTTCTTTCTTCGGAAGATCGGGAGCTTTGAAACTTTGTCCGTCGAAAGCGATCTCGGTGATGCGGACGGCGGTATAGGCCTGGCGGTGGCCGCGCAGCTTCTTATACTGCTTTTTGCGTTTGTAATGAAAAACCAGAATTTTTGCGCCGCGGCCTTCTTCGACGAGTTGGCCAACCACGCGGGCCTCCGACTGCGGCTTGCCGACCTTACCGGCTTCGCCTGAAACGGCCAACACTTCCGGGAACTCCACCTGGCCGTCGGTGCCTGTGCCCATCCGCTCTACCCGAATTACATCGCCGGGCGCCACCCGGTACTGCTTGCCACCGGCGCGGATAACCGCGTACATACTTCTGCCTCCGTCAAAACATTGGTGCACTTTGTCGATTTGCCCCAGGAGCGCACACGAGCGCATCCCGTGGCCGTCTGGCTTCCCTGTGCTTGCTGTGTTTTTCCGCCACGGCGCTTCAGCCACGGCAGGCCTCTCCAGAACGGATCGGCGAGTACAGGCAAACACCACTATTCTAGCGTGGCTCGTGGAAAACGGTCAAATTGGTTCTCTGAGTTTGAGATTTGCAGATGGACAATCGCTGTGCGAGAATTCCGCCGAGTGTGGGAGGAATCCGATGCTAAAACGTCTTTCCCCGGTGTTGCTGTTGTGTTTGCTGACAATGGGCCTGTGCGGGTTCGCGCAGGCTGCGAAAAAGACTGCGAAGAAATCGTCTGCCGGTCCCGCGCCCGACAAAGCCTACATGCAGAAGATTTGGGACGGGTGGTCGACTCTGGACACCGCCAACGTGGCCGCATTCTATGCCAGCGGTCCGCATACGTTTTTCGATATCGCTCCGTTGAAATACGGGAGCTGGGACGAATACGAGAAAGGCGTCCAGGGCGTGTTGGCCGGCTACAAGAGCGCGAAGTTCACGGTGAACGACGATGCCGCGATTCATGGGGATGACTTGGTGTGGGGCACGGCCACTGTCAGCGAGGAAATGACCACAAAGGCGGGCAAAGTTGACATGGGCAACTTCCGCTGGACGGTGATCTGGGAAAATGAAGGCGGCAAATGGTTGATCGTGCATGAGCACGTCTCGGCACCGCTGCAATAAAGGACGTGCGGAGGTTTTTTGCAGCATCGGCTACCGCCGACGAGCCGCTCACGCCGGGTGAGTTGAGACCGGCGAGGTCCGCGCGAAGTTTTGTTACCTGCGTAACTGCCGTTTTCGTGTGCGATCTTGCAGAAACAACTACGTTGCGGCAGGGTTAATGCAATTGAGAGGCCAGGAGATTCTTCTATGCGCGAACGTTTGGTTTTGCTGGTTATGAGCGCTCTACTGTCGAGCGCGGCGTGGGGGCAACAGCCCGCCCAAAACAGCGCTCAGAATGGGTCGCAACAGGTCATGCCGGGAATGGACATGTCGGGCAGCGGCAAGTCGAGTCAGGACATGTCGAACATGAAAGACATGCCTATGCGCGGCGACAAAGATGCGGAGAGCGACGCCAGCGCCCACGCGATGAATTCGATGGAAGGCCACATGGACATGGGCCCGCACATGAAAATGACGGCGCTGCGCCAGCCGAAGCCGGGCGATTCCGAGCGGGCGAAAGCGGTGGTGGAGGCCGCGCGAAAAGCGTCAGAGAAATACACCGACTATCATGCCGCGCTGGCCGACGGCTACAAGATTTTCCATCCCGAGATTCCGCAGAAGATGTATCACTTCACCAACTACCAATATGCTTTTGAAGCGGCTTTCCAGTTTAATCCCGATCATCCGACTTCGTTGCTCTATGAAAAGCACGGCGAAGATTACAAACTGATCGGCGCCATGTACACGGCGCCCAAGCGAATGACGGAAGATCAATTGGACGAGCGCGTTCCGCTCAGTGTGGCGCAGTGGCACGAGCATGTGAATTTCTGCACCGCCCCCGCCGGCCGCAAGAACGAGTACCTGATTCCGCATCCGCAGTTCGGCTTGCGGGGATCGATTGTCACCCAGGAGGCCTGCGATGCCGCGGGAGGAACCTTTCATCCCGTGATCTTCAACTGGATGGTGCACGTTTATCCGTTCGAGAAAGACCAGGCGAGTGTGTGGTCGGTGGAACGGCAGCACGGCGATGCCGACTGAGAGCGCTCTCAAGAGCAAGCCACAATTTTATGAACGCCGGCGCTGTACGGCGCAAAGCCGCTTCCGCATCACGCGCTTGACCTTTGCAATTTCTCTCTCTCCAGCTTTCCCAAAGCTGAAATTACATCGCTATCATCATTACATTCTTAGGCTCATGAATGAAGGCGTCGAGTATGGTTAGTTCTCGCGGCGCTCTTGATGCCGACAAAACAGCGATGTGATGTCGTGAAGAATGACGATAGCGAAAATGCGGCGCGCGTTGCTAACGGAGAGCAGCAGCTTTCGTCCAAAGAAAAGTGACGGCAGTTGGGAATCACGGAACTTTGAATGTGGCGGCTGCGTAGTCTAAGCAGTAGGCAAAGGGCTGGCGAGAGATCGACCGGCTAAGTTAGGCAACGATATTTCGCGGGGTTTTGGGGATTCTCTCACACTCGGTTTGGCGGCCCAGATGAGAAAACCCCCAAGGGCAGCAGCACAAGCGTTATGGCTTGTGTGCCCAACGTGACTGTTGAACCCCGGCGGCTGCATTGTAGGCGATTCGCAGGGAAACACAAAGTATTTTCTTGCGCAGTCGCGAGCCGGGCCGCCCCCAGCCGATTCCCGACGCAACTTCGGGAGAGAAAAGGAGCAGCAATGAAGTTCGCGACAGTTTCGAAGAGTGTGGTAATGGGGTTGGCGGTGCTGCTGGCCTCCAGCGCGTTCGCGGTAGAAAAAGGCAGTCTCGAACTCAGCAATCCTGCGATGGTCAACGGAACCAAGCTGAAGCCGGGCGCGTACAAGCTGCAGTGGGAGGGCACAGGCCCCAACGTGGAACTGAGCATCCTGCAAGGAAAATCTGTGGTGGCCAAGGTTCAGGCTCACCGGATTGACTTGAGCACACCGTCCGTGAACAACGCCGCGGTAGTGAGAGCGAACGGCGATGGGACTGCGTCTCTGGAAGGTGTTCGCTTCGAGGGCAAGAAATTTGCCCTGGATCTGGGCGAAGCCAGCGACGGCATGCAGAACGGATCGAGCAAGTAAAGAGTAAAGTGTGAGCGATAACAGGGGAGTGTAATAGCTCCCCTGTTTTTGATTGCGCGTCTTTCGCGGTGAGAGCTACTGGCTCGGCGCCCGCTCCAGTTCGGCATTCAGGTGCACGCTGCTGCCTGCCGTGACCTTCAGTTTTTTCTCCCAGTCCTTGAATCCCGTTTTCTTCACAGTGACAGTGTGATCGCCTTCGGTGACCTGAACATCGGAAGGTGTGTTGCCGACGAAGCTGCCGTCAACTTCGATGTCGGCACCCGAGGGATTGGACTCTAGCTGCAGCTTCGCGGATACCGAGCCCGCGTTTTGGGCGGGGCTGCTCACCGCATTTTGTGCTGGCGCAGCCGGCTGAAATTTCGCGATGTCCAGCCTCATGTCTCCGTTCACATAGGCGGTGATCTCGGTTCCCTTCGGAATGCTAGTGTCCTTGCCGTGCATAAACAGGAAAAACGGCGCTGCGGGAAAGAACACAATGCTGGTCGCGACCATTCCGCCCACCATGCCGCCCGTGTGACCGCCTCCTTTCGTATCTTTCACCGCTCTCAAGGCTGCTTTCTCGCCACTAACCAGCTTCACGTAATCGATGTTGATGTCCAGTTTCCCGCCGCGAGCCATTCTTCTTTTGGCTTGAGCTTCAGTAACTGTCGCGAAAGCAAGCCCCCCTTTTGGAATGACCAGCGTGCCATTTACGGTGATGTCATCCAGAACCTCGAAGTCCAGGGTATCGCCCACGTGCGCATCAGCGGAAGATATGGTCCGGTTCAATCGCAGTCGGACAGGCGTTTCGTCTTCAAGCACAAGTCCCTTCGTCGAAGTAAAGCTCGTCTGCACAGGCTGCTGTTGGACTGCTTGCTGCTCCGGCTGTTGCGCCGTCGAGGCTGGAGGAGTTTGGGGAGCCGCGGTTTGAGCTACTGAAGCGCAAGATAGAAATAGCAAGGCAAGCAAAGACATTTTCACAGCGACCCTCCGGTCACAGGAATCTTCAGAATGTTGGGGGAAACGCCCAAGGAATACGCAATTATCCTCTTGGGTGATGGGATGTCAATCCAAATCTGGGCCAAGAAAAAAGAAGCGCCCAAGCGCTCCCTCGTGAAACCGGCAACTGGCCGCTGGCAAGCTGCCCCTCAGTACTTCGGCACCTTGGGATCGACGCGGTCGGACCAGGCGAGAATCCCGCCAGCCAGGTTGTGCACCTTCTTGAATCCGGATTGCTGCAAAAACGCGACCGCTTTGGCGCTGCGTCCGCCCATCTTGCAGTGGACCACGATTTCGCGGCTGGAGTCGAGTTCGCTGACCCGGTTGGGCAGGTCGTTCAGCGGAATCAGATGTCCGCCGAGATTGCAGATCTGGTATTCGTGCGGCTCGCGCACATCGAGGACGAAAAGATTCTCCTTCGCATCCAACCGCCGCTTCAACTCTTCCACTTGAATTTCCGGAACACCTGTCGACACCGGTTTTTCCTCCCCGCGAATGCCGCAAAACTCGTTGTAGTCTATCAGCTTCGTCACCGTGGGATGCGTGCCGCAAACCGGGCAGTCCGGATTTTGTCGCAGCTTGAGTTCGCGGAACTTCATGCCCAGCGCGTCCACCAGCAGCAAGCGCCCGATGAGAGGCTCGCCCACACCCAGAATCAACTTGATCACCTCGGTGGCCTGCATCACGCCCACGAGTCCCGGCAGAATTCCGAGCACGCCGCCTTCGGCGCAGGAGGGAACCAGTCCCGGCGGCGGCGGTTCGGGATAAAGGCAGCGATAGCACGGACCGTCTTCGGTGGCAAACACGCTAACCTGTCCCTCAAAGCGGAAGATCGATCCGTAGACATTCGGTTTGCCGGTGAGCACGCAGGCATCGTTCACCAGGTAGCGCGTGGGGAAATTGTCGGTGCCGTCGGCGATGATGTCGAAGTCGCGGAAAAGTTCGAGCGCGTTCTCGCTGCTCAGCCGCAAGTCGAACTTGCGAAGATTCAGGAACGGATTAATCGCCGTCAGCTTGTCGGCCGCGGAATCGAGTTTTTTGCGGCCGACGTCGGAGGTGTGATGAATAATTTGCCGCTGCAGGTTGGTATAGTCGACCACATCGAAATCCACCAGTCCGAGCGTGCCCACTCCTGCAGCCGCAAGATACAGTGCCAGCGGCGAGCCCAACCCTCCCGCGCCCACGCACAACACGCGCGCTGCCTTCAGCTTCTGCTGCCCCTCCATGCCCACTTCCGGCATGATCAGGTGGCGCGAGTAGCGCAGGATTTCCTCTTTGCTCAGAGGTTCTGTGTTGGGCTGAACCTCGATCATCGTGGATCCGATTGTAGTGGACATGGCAACCTCAATTGTAAGTATGCGACCTCAAAAGCGAACGGCCCAACAGTGAAACTGACTAACGGGGGAAGCCGGCTAGCGGCAACAACAGGCGGGGCAACAACAGCGCATGGGCACGTTCGCGAACATTCCGGCAGTCCTCAAATTCTGCAAATCGCTTGAATTCACGCTGCCTCCGGCGATAGAAGGCACGATAGAGATGTTATCACCATCGCCGATGGCCGTGGCTTCTTTTTGCAGGTACCGGACGTCTTCATCGTTGAGATAAATGTTGACAAAAGCGCGCAGCTTGCCCTCTTCCGTGTAGAGATGGCGGCGCAAATCAGGATGTTGCGCCACCAGCCCATTCAGGGCTTCGCCCACGGTGCCCGCCTTTACCTCCACCGCCGCCTGCTTGCCTGCATACTGCCGCAAAGGCGTGGGGATGTGAATTTTTGTCATATCTGATGATAAAGGATGCGGCGGCAATCGGGGAAGATTCAGATGTAGCGCGCCAGAGCAGTTACTTATCACGGGCTGCGCTTCATCCTACAATCGCCCCGGGGAGAAATACCTATGACGATTTACGATAGCGCACGGGGCAGGGTGATTGATGGCGGCGGAGGCGGCGGGCTTCTACGCCTGATCGGAATTGGCATTGCCGTACTCTTACTCGTGATTCTGCTGTTCAGTTCCGTGACCAGGGTGGGCACGGGCCATGTGGGCGTGCTCACGCTCTTCGGAAGAGTGACGGGCGAGACGCTCGGCGAGGGTATCCATCTCATCAACCCGCTGAAGACTAATAACGAGCTGTCCATCCAGACGCAGACAAAAAAAGAAGAAGCGAATGTGCCTTCCAGCGAGGGCCTGATGATCAGCCTCGATACCTCGCTCATCTATCATCTCAACCCCGACCGCGCGGCTGAGGTCTTTCAGAAGATTGGGGCTGACTACGAGAACCTGGTCATCGAGCCCATGCTGCGGGCCGCCATCCGCGAAGCCACGGCTTCGCACACCGCCAACGCGCTCTACACCGGTGAGCGCGAAATGGTAGCCAAGCAGATTTATGACCAACTGACTTCTGAGCTGAGCAAACGCGGTCTCACCGTGGAGAACGTTCTCTTGCGCGACATTCAACTGCCAGCCACGCTAAAGGCCGCCATCGAAGCCAAGCAGCAGGCCGAGCAGGAATCGTTGGCCATGAACTTCCGCCTGCAAAAGGAAACGCAGGAAGCCCAGCGCAAGCGCATCGAAGCCGCCGGTGTCCGCGACTTCCAGCAGATTGTGGCGCAGGGCATCACGCCGTCGCTGCTGGAGTGGAAGGGAATTGAGGCCACGGAAAATCTGGCCAAGAGCCCCAACTCCAAAGTCGTAGTCATCGGCAACAACAAGAACGGCCTGCCGCTGATTCTAGGCCAGTAAAATATCCCTGGTTCAACAAATGCCCGGGAGACAGTGGATCTCATGTAGGGACAGCCGCCCCCCCGGCTGTCCATTCGCCCGCAGGGCGAAGGTTTCGCTGCGCTGCTACCATGACACCGTGGCCCCGCTTCTCGAAGTCCGCGACTTGAACATCGAATTCGCCAGCACTTCCCGTGTGGGAACGGGCGACTCGCCCGTTCAAGGTTTTCCCGCCGTGCGCGACCTCAGCTTTTCCATCGCACCCGGCGAAGTCCTCGGCTTGGTCGGTGAATCGGGATCGGGCAAGTCGATTACGTCCCTGGGGATCATGCGCCTGCTTCCGCCACAGGCTCGCGCATCGGGCGAGATCCTCTTCGCCGAGAACGGCTCGCCCCGCAATCTCGCTGCTTTGCCCGACGACTCGATGCGCCAATTGCGCGGCTCCCGCATCGCCATGATTTTTCAGGAGCCGATGACCGCTCTGAACCCGGTAATGCGCGTGGGCCAACAGATTGCCGAGGCTGTCTTGGCACACGACAGCGTGCCGAAGAGCGAAGCTTGGCAGCGCGCTGTCGCTGCCATGAACGACGTCGCCATCTCCGATCCCGAGCGCCGCGCCCGCGACTACCCGCACCAACTTTCCGGCGGCATGCGCCAGCGCGTGATGATCGCAATGGCCATCGTCAACCGTCCGCAATTGCTTATCGCCGACGAGCCCACCACCGCGCTTGACGTCACTATTCAGGCGCAGATTCTCGATCTGCTCGCTGACCTGCGTGCCAAGTTCGGCCTGGCCATGCTCTTCATCTCGCACGACCTCGCCGTGGTTTCGCAGGTGGCGGACCGCGTCGCCGTGATGTATGCCGGCAGCCTTGTAGAACTGGGTGCCAGGTGCGACATCTTTCAGGCTCCGGCTCATCCCTATACGCGCGGACTTCTTCGCGCGGTGCCCGACCTGAAGACCGATCGTGGCCGGCCGCTGGAAACAATTGAAGGGACCGTTCCTGCGCTGCATGCCATGCCGCCCGGATGCAGCTTCGAACCTCGCTGTGCCCTTCGGCTGCCGGAATGCGCGCGCGCATTGCCGGAGTTGGTGGAGGTCGGCGCAGGGCATTGGGCGCGATGTCCGGTCGTGAATAAAGATGTCCGGCAGTGAATCAAAGGTGAGACGGGCAGCCGATGACTGATCGTCACAGTAACTGTTGCGCCCGCCCGACGGGAAAAAACTTCGCATCCCGCCTCAATCGCGGTTCTCCGGTCTATAATCGGCAGTTTGCCTGGTGATTCTTGCGTATCCTTCTTCTTAGCGACATTCACGCCAACCTCGAAGCTCTTGAGGCCTGCCTCGCGGCGGCTCCGTCGTTTGACCGGGTGTTGAACCTCGGCGACGTCGTGGGTTATGGGGCCAGCCCCAATGAAGTCAGTGACCGCGCCCGCGGCCTGGGGAAGATTTTTGTTCGCGGCAATCACGACAAGGCCGCCACCGGATTGATGGACATCGACGACTTCAATCCGATGGCCGCCGCCGCTGCCGTTTGGACACGGGAGCAACTGACGCCCGAAAATCTCGATTGGCTGCGCTCACTGCCCCAGGGGCCGCTGCAGGCGGAAGACATTCCGGACGTGCAGTTGGTCCATGGCTCGCCCGCGGATGAAGATGCTTATGTGGTCTCGCTGGGCGACGCGCTGGCCCCGCTGATCGCCGCTACCGTGCCTGCAATTTTCTTCGGCCACACCCACCTGCAAGGCGCGTTTTTTGCCAATGGTCCGGCTGCGGATGGATTCCGTCCCGAATACCGGACGGTGGGCCAGGCCGAATCCATTGCTTTTCAACTGAAACCCGAGGCTCGCTACATGCTGAACCCCGGCTCCGTGGGACAGCCCCGCGACGGAGACTGGCGCGCCGCTTTCGCTTTATTCGATACCGACGCGCAAATCTTCCACTTCCATCGCGCGCCCTACAATCTGAAGTCCGCGCAGGATCGCATCTTCGAGGCAAAATTGCCTCCGCGGCTCGCGACCCGGCTCGCCGCCGGCCGCTGAGTGCGAGAGATTCCGCAATCCGTCAAGGGCCTTGTCATCCTGAACGAAGCCAAGGATCCCTTGCACGCCGACGACGCCAGTAGCCGCGAGGCGTTCACACCAACTGCTTCATGTTCCTGGTTTTTCCTGGGCCCGATCAGAACCTGCCACTTCAGTCTCCGTTGTAAACTCGGTTGATGCCTTCCTATTCCCGCAGCACACCACCTCGTCGCGAGGACTCGCCCCACGAGAGTCCGCCCGAGCACTACCTGATCGCCCACAGCGATGGCGGCGCGCGCGGCAATCCCGGTCCTGCCGGATACGGCGTCGTCATTCAAGACGAGTCCGGCCGCAAAGTCGCCACATTAAGCGAATATCTCGGCCGCCAGACCAACAACTTCGCCGAGTATCAGGGACTGATCGCCGCCCTCGAATACACGCTGTCGCACGGTCCCAAGGCTCTCAAGCTGATCAGCGATTCTGAACTCCTGGTGCGCCAGATCAAGGGCATCTACAAAGTGAAGAACGCCACGCTGCAGGATCTTCACGGCCGCGCCAAAGAATTGATCGCCCAGCTCGAATGGTTCTCCATCGGCCACGCGCTTCGCGAGCACAACCAGGAAGCCGACAGTTTAGCCAACCAGGCCATGGATAAAGGCATGGGACGCGCGGCGCAGGCGCCCTCGCCCGCGAATTCATCCCCAGCTGCCAATCTTGCGCAACAGGAATTCGAAGGCATTGTGCGCAACGGGGTTGTGAGCCTGATCGGCAGTGACTTACCGGAAGGTACGCGAGTTCAAGTGCGGGTCAAGCGGTGATCGCGGGCTGGAGAATTCGCAAGGCGACGCGCTTGCTCATTCCGCCACCGAAGTGTGGTCATGCACAATCTTCCATCCCCCGGGAAATTTGCGGAACACCAGCGTGAACAAACCGTGCGGCGTTTTTCCATCGGACATCCTCAGCAGCCACGCTCCCCGGACGAAGGCCGCGTCCGCTCCCAGCGTCTCGATGCGCAATCCGGAAAATTCCAGTTTTCCCATCTCATGCCCGGGACTTGCATACGTAGCGCGGTAGCGGGCCAGCGTTGCCTGCCATCCATTGCGTTCGCTGGCTCCGGAGAAAAATGTGAGTTCGGGCGAATTCCAGTAGCCCGCCATGAAGCCCTCGAGGTCGTGCCGGTTCCAGGCGTCCTGCTGCGTCTCCAGAACGTGCTCGACGGCAGCATTTGCGCCGTCGCTATCGACGTTGTTTGGCGATGCCTGAGCCCTTGCTTCGAGCGCTCGCATTGATAGAAAGATGGATAGGAAGATGATGAGAACAGTTGCAAACCTGCTGCGCATACGATCCTCCGTGAGCGCACCAGTTTCGCACGATACGATGGTTTACAGCCAGACCGAAAAACAACCCGCGGCAGCCTACGCCCGGCCCTTCTTGGCTACAGCCGCGGCTTTGCCGGCCACTTCCCACGGCCGCTTCGGACGCTGCACGACAGGCTTGTCGCGATCTTCGATGCGGTCGTATTGGTAGGACTCGCTGACGGTGCCGAGAGACTCGTTGTAGAGGCTGGGCAAGCCAAGCGCCACTTTCATCTCTTCCGTAAAAGATTGAAGCGCTTTGAGGTGATCGGCGGTTGCCGGCAGCTCGTTCTTCGAGGTCTTAAGAAATTGCTGATAGCCGCGATTCACCAGTTTCGAAATCTCGCTGCCGACCAGGTAGCCGGGATAAGCGAAAATCTTCACGCCGTCATCCGGCGTCTTCTGGATCGCCGCCGACACGTTGTATTTTCTCAGGAAGACGCGCCCGCTCATGCCCGGCGCTTCGGTTACGTCAAAACCATTTTCGCGCAGCCATGCCAGCGCTTCTTCATAACTCCGTGCTTCTATCGCTTTTGTCATCGCTAAGCTTTTCGCCTCATTGCTTGGATGCAATCTGCGGAGGTAACGTTCGGAACGCTCTATCCTGCGCATCCTCTTGCAATTCTTTTGATCTACAGACAACATACTACATAGCGCGTTCCAGTCTTTCTTGCATATTACGATAGTCACCGGGGCGCGGTTCCGAATATGGCAGAGCGATCCACCGATGTGGCAGCCAATGTGGCAGTGCCGGCAGTTCCAGCGCAACGTGCGGCGGAACGGGGGATGCCGCGTCCCAGCCAGGGACTGTTCGATCGCATCGGCAATACTCCGCTTCTGCGTCTCGATCGGGTAACCGATCATCTGCCCGGCGTCAAACTTTTGGGCAAGGCCGAATGGTATAACCCTGGCGGCTCCGTCAAGGACCGCGCAGCCGCTAACATCGTCGCCGCAGGCCGCCGCAGCGGAGCGTTCCCTTCCGGCAAGACTTTGCTCGACGCCACCAGCGGCAACACGGGCATTGCTTATGCGATGATTGCCGCGGCCGAAGGATTCCCGGTCACATTGTGCATGCCGCAAAATGTTTCCGCCGAGCGCAAGAAAATTCTCGCCGCATATGGAGCGAAAATCGTTTATACCGACCCGGCTGACGGTTCGGACGGCGCCATTCGCAAAGCGCGCGAGCTGGCGGCGGAAGACCCGGAGAAATATTTCTACGCCGATCAGTACTCCAACAACGCCAACTGGCAAGCCCACTACTACGGCACAGCCAATGAAATCTGGCAGCAAACCGAAGGACGCATCACTCACTTTGTTGCCATGCTCGGCACCAGCGGAACATTTATGGGCACCGCGCGCCGGCTGAAAGAACTCAACCCCAAGGTGCGCTGCATTTCACTGCAGCCCGATTCAGCATTCCACGGCATCGAAGGCGCCAAGCACATGCCCAGCGCCCTCGTGCCCAGAATCTACGACGAGAATCTGGCCGACGAGAATATCGAGATCGCCACTGAAGACGCCTACTCGATGGCCAAGCGCCTGGCTCGCGAAGCCGGATTGCTGGTGGGCATCTCCGCCGCCGCTGCCGTCACCGGCAGCCTGAAAGTTGCCGAGCGGCTTCAACTCAGGCGGGAGCAGCAGGCCGTGATCGTCACCGTCCTCTGCGACTCCGGCGACAAGTATTTGAGCGAGCGGTTCTGGACGGAGTGAGAATATTCTCACCACGGAGGCACGGAGACACGGAGAAATCCAAAAACGAGACGTGGAGTCGTCGACCAGCCGTGAGGTCCTATTGTCAGTCCTGTACTTCCAGGTAATTTTAGATTCCCAGTTCTGTTTTCTCTGTCTCTGTGCCTCTGTGGTGAATTCTGATTTTCATGTTGAAGATTGAACCGATAGACTACGAGGCCCTCCGCCGCCACGGCGAAGAGACTTATCCGCACGAATGTTGCGGGGTACTGCTCGGCTGCACCGAAGACAACGGCACTCGAGTGGTAACCTCGATCGCGCGTTGCGGAAACACGCGCACCGACTCGCCGCAGAACCGCTACAACATCGATCCCCGTGAATTGGTGCGCATTCAGCGGGAGGGCCGCGAGCGCGGCGAAGACATCATCGGCTTCTACCACTCGCACCCCGACCATCCTGCCCGCTGGTCTCAGACTGACTTAGCGGAGGCACACTGGTTCGGCTGCTCTTACGTGATCACCAGCGTGGAAAAAGGCAAGGCCGCAATCACCAACTCGTTTGAACTCACAGGTTCCGACGAGAATGACAAGCAACTGGCCGACGAGAAAATAGAAGTTGAAGTTGCCTGAATCGACCCCGCCGAGCATCGAAAGAGTTGCGGTCAGTTTCTCTCTGCGGCTCGGCCATCCTCCGAATCCCTTGTCCCGTGCGCCTTCTCTAGAATATTCACAATCCCGCGCGTCTGCGAGACGAGGTTCGCGCCCTTTCGAGTGTCTCAGCATCTCACAAACCCATGCCCCATGCGCCTTCTGCGCGAATCACTTGGCAGCCCTGCACCAAATCCGGTCACACGCCTGTGGACGGGCTGCACTCGATTGAAAATACGCATCTTACAGATGCAGGTTTTTGATTGACGAAAAAAACAGAAAGAGTACAACAAGATTGTTCTTTGACAGCTTCCAAAGTTTTTCCGGTTGGTGCGGCGTCCGGGGCTCAAGCGCAGTCACTCAACGCATCGCAAGGTGCGGCGAGAGGGCAAGCAAGGGTCTAAAAGCAAAGCGCTGGTCGAGGCGAACAGGAAGAAACGTCGAAGGCAAGACAGAGTTCCGAGGCGTTGGGTAGGTTTATCCGGTTGGCGGTGAGCCCGGAGCCCGAGTGAAGATCGCGCGCAGCGGCCCCGCAAGGGAAGCAGCGAGAGCAGGTCAAGCAAGGGTCATAAGCGAGCTACTGGCTGAGACGAATGGACCCAACATCACCTCGGAACTCTCTATTTTTGCCCGTTACTCGTTGTCCTCTTTGGTATTATTCCGGCTCATCCTTCGGCAAGAGTCTCCTTCTACTGAACTAACGCTCAAAGCGTGGGCGCGAGTACATCCGCTATAGTGGTTGCGCTGTGCTCCTTGCCGAAAAAGCGTTGATCGACCAGATTCGCCACATGGCGGCTGGCACCGGTAAGTCTGGCAGCGCGGGCGCGATGGTCCGCTCCGCGAGATTGAATCCGGCGATCCTTGTCGGCATCGGGGACGACTGCGCTGTGTTGCGAATGCCGCCGCGCCCGAACCAGAAAACAGACACGCTGGTTACGACCGACTTCACGCTGGAAGGCATTCACTTCCGCCGCGACTGGCATCCGGCGGGATCTGTGGGGCACCGCTGCCTGGTGCGCGGATTGAGCGACATCGCCGCCATGGGCGGAGAGCCGGTGGCCGCATTTCTTTCGCTGGCATTGCCGCGCAAGTTTCCCCAGAGTTGGGTCGGCCTCTTCGCGCGCAGCCTGATCAGCTTGGCGGAGAAATACGGCCTGAGCTTTGCCGGAGGCGACACGGCGGAATCGCCGGACGGAATTCTTGCGGATATCGTGGTGGTCGGCAGCGTACCGCGCGGCAAGGCAGTTCTGCGCTCTGGCGCGCGCGCGGGGGATCGCTTGTATGTCAGCGGAGAACTCGGCGGCTCGGCCGCGACCGTGCGGCAGATGACGCAGAAACCGAAGCGCAAGTTGAATCCGCGCCATTACCAGCGTCATTTCTTTCCCGAGCCGCGACTCGAACTCGGCCAGATTCTGCGTGAGCGAAATCTTGCGTCCGCGATGATTGACACCAGCGACGGCCTTTCCACCGATCTGGCGCACATCTGCGAAGAGAGCGGCGTGGGCGCGGAGTTGGAGGCCGAGCGGATTCCTCGCGCCGTCGTGGGCAAGCCTGCGTGGGAAGTGGCTTTGAAATTTGCGCTGCACGGCGGCGAGGATTACGAGCTGCTCTTCACTGTCCCCGGGAGCAAGCGCATCCCATCCCACATTGCGGGAGTGCCCATCACGCAGATTGGGCACATCACGCGCGGGCGGAAGATATTCCTGAGGAACCGCGCCGGCGTTGGCCACGAGCTTGAACCGCGCGGCTGGGAGCACTTCCGGTCGTGAGCGCGGACCGGTTCGCAGCTTTTCGAGTTCCGCCGGTTTCATCGACAAACAACTTTACAAAAGCTGAGGTGACTTTGGTTTCGGGGTCACCATTTGTGTCTATACCCGGCCTGGCAAAATCAGACTAGAGTAAAAGCATGTCGTACCCTCGGTTTTTCCGCCTCCCCATTCTGGCGGGCACGCTGCTTGTGGCCGCCGGAGTTTCAACCCAAGCCGCACCGTCCAAGAAGCTGCCACCACCGCCGCTCGCGCCGGCTCACTCGCCTTCGCCCGCGGTAACCGACGATTTCATCCACAAGGAGTTCGGCGAGAATTGCTCGCTGCTGGCCGGTCCACCGCAGTTTGTTGCCGACCTCGACGACGATGGCGTGGACGACCTGATAGTCGTGGCGCGCTGCAAGAATCCCATGGCGGATCGGGACGAATATAGTTTCCAGGTGACTGATCCCTACGACAGCTCTCTTGGTTTCGGCAACGTAAAGGTCACGTCGACCTTCGCTTCTGACGAGCCCGAGCGCCGCGGTATAAGTCTGCTGATCATTCACGGCACCGGCCCCGAAGCCTGGCGCGCCGCCGTTCCGAAGGCCAAGTTTCTGTTGATCAATCTGCCCTTCAAGACGCTAACGGTGAAAAAACTGGCGCTCAAGAAACAAACCCTCCTGGGAATCTACATGGAAGAACAGGGCGAGGGCGAAAACACGTCTTCGGTGATCTTCTGGGATGGAAAAAAATACCGCTATCAGATGCTGGGATCAACCATGGAGTGAAGCTGGAAGCTGCGTCCTCGCGCGGCTCGCTCCGAGCCGCAAAATCCCCGTCCGCCCGCTATAATCCTTGCGCATGAACCGCGAACAGAAAGTTGAAGAGGTTAACCGGCGCAACCAGCTTGCCGAAGAAGGCGGCGGTGCGAAGCGCCGCGAGCGCCAGCACCGAGAGGGCAAGATGTCGGCGCGCGAGCGCATCGAATTCCTGCTCGACGAGGGCACGTTCGAAGAGACCGACAAGCTGGTCACGCACCGCTGCACCGACTTCGGCATGGCCGAACAGAAATATTACGGCGATGGTTTCATCACCGGCTACGGACGCATCGAGGGGCGGCTGGTGTATGTGTTCGCACAAGACTTCACCGTGTTTGGCGGGTCGCTGTCGGAAACGAACGCGGCCAAGATCGTCAAGATCATGGATCTCGCGGCGAAGATGGGCGCGCCTCTGATTGGACTGAACGATTCAGGCGGCGCGCGCATTCAGGAAGGCGTGATGTCGCTGGCCGGCTACGCCGATATTTTTCTGCGCAACACGCTGTACAGCGGCGTGGTGCCGCAGATTTCCGCGATCCTGGGGCCGTGCGCTGGCGGCGCTGTTTATTCGCCCGCGATCACCGACTTCGTGCTCATGGTCGACAAGACTTCTTATATGTTCATCACCGGGCCGGACGTGATCCGGACTGTGACTCATGAAGAAGTCACCAAGGAGCAGCTTGGCGGCGCGATGACGCACAACGAAACCTCGGGCGTGGCGCATTTCTTGGCGCACAACGATGCCGAGTGTCTTTCGATGGTGCGCGAGCTGTTGAGCTTTTTACCGTCGAATAACCTGGACGACCCGCCGCGCAAGGTCTCGACCGATCCCGCTGACCGGGGAGACGACCGGGGAGACGACCGTGCCGATGCCGCGCTCGACACACTCGTGCCGGAGCAATCGAACCTGCCGTATGACATGAAGGATGTGATTCACACCGTGGCAGACGACAGACATTTTTTTGAAGTGCAGGAGCACTTCGCCAAGAACATTGTCGTAGGATTTGCGCGGCTTGATGGACGTCCGGTAGGAATCGTGGCCAACCAGCCGGCCATGCTGGCGGGAGCGCTCGACATCAACGCGTCCACCAAGGGCGCGCGCTTCGTGCGCTTCTGCGACTGCTTCAATATTCCTCTGGTCACGTTTGAAGATGTGCCTGGCTTTCTGCCCGGCACCGCGCAGGAATATGGCGGCATCATCAAGCACGGAGCGAAGCTGCTGTTCGCCTTCGCCGAAGCCACCGTGCCCAAGGTCACTGTGATCACGCGCAAGGCCTACGGCGGCGCGTATTGCGTGATGGCGTCGAAACACATCCGCACCGATGTGAACTATGCGTGGCCGACGGCTGAGATCGCAGTGATGGGGCCGGAAGGCGCGGTCGATATTGTGTACCGGCGGGATCTCGACAGTGCAGCCAACGCAGAAGCGCGAGAAGACGTGCGCCGGGGCAAGATTGAAGAGTTTCGCGAGCGCTTCGCCAGTCCGTATGTGGCGGCGGAGCGCGGCTATGTGGATGCGGTGATCCAGCCGCGTGAAACCCGCAAGAAGCTGATTCAGGCGCTAGCCATGCTCGAAACCAAGCGCGACAAAAACCCGCCGAAGAAGCACGGGAATATACCGCTGTAAAGAACGGCATGTCCGACCCGTCGGGGTGGCCAGTCGGGCCATGCCGGTGTCGTCCTTCTTGACCGTGGTCACCCGTTTGCCGGCCAGCCGGGTTACCGCCCCTTAAGTAACGCTTAATGGCTTTTCTCGTCGTTGACAGGGGGAACCCAGTTTGTTACCGTTAACCAGTTCTTAACAATAGCCTTTGGCCGAGCTAAGTTCTGCATGCAGCACGCATTGCGGACCCAATGGCTTTTGGAGTGCTCGGGTTGTAGTTCCGGGAGGCGGGCGCACTTAAGGTTTCCATTCCCAACATGGGAGCGTAGCCCGAAATCAGGCTCCGAACAGGCTTTCTGTACTCTTAGAACTTTGCCTGGAGTTCCGGCCCTGATGATTCAAGCTGGTTTTAAGTAGGTCTGGTTCAAAGCAGTAAGGGGAGTGCATTTGCAGAAGCGCTTTTACATCCTTTTTGTGGCTCGCGGGGACGACGGACAGTTACGGAAAATCTCCATCCCCTTGCATTATCTGTACGTTTTTGTGATCGGCGCCGCTATCGGGTTCCTCAGCCTGACTGGGATCGCATCTTCTTATGCCCGCATGCTGCTCAAGGTTTCCCGCTACAACGAGCTGCGCACGGAAAAACAGCAGCTCAAAGACCGCTATTCGCAGCTGGAAGAAGTCGCCAAGGAGCGGGACGTGCAGGTGGCGTCGCTGGGCTCGATTGCCAGCGAGGTTTCGGCGCTCTATGGATTGAAATCGCAGCCCACGCTGGTCACTGCTTCGCAGGAGCAGATTCAGAACTCTGACGTTACCTCGTCGCTGGACCAGCTGAGCGCGTTGCGTACTTCGGCCCTTACGGGCGCCGCTACGGTTGGCATCAGTCTTGGCCTGGTTCGAAATGCCACCACCGCTGACTGGTTCCGCGCCAACTCTGCGCCGAATCTGTGGCCGGTAGAAGGCCAGGTGACGGGCAGCTTCGGCGAGCGCATCGACCCGTTCAACGGCGAGGGCGCATTCCACAGCGGAGTGGATATTTCCAGCAACTACGGCCATCCCATTATCGCGCCCGCCGACGGCGTCATAACCTTCGCCGACTTCCTGGGCGGATACGGCAAAGCCATTATGCTCGACCATGGCCACGGCATTTCGACTCGCTATGGCCACCTTTCCGGCTTCGCCGCCACCGTGGGCCAGCATGTTCATCGCGGCGACACAATCGGCTACGTGGGCCTGAGCGGACGCTCCACCGGTCCGCATCTTCACTACGAAGTTCGCATCAACGATACTCCGGTCAATCCCTACAAATACCTACGCATCACGGTTGCCCACTCCGGTGGGTTTACTCCCGGAAGCTGAATCACTCCACGGTTTTCAGCCAGGTCAGAGAAGCCTGCGCCTGAGCCCCTGGCGGGTCGCAACACCGAACGAGGGGGAGGGATTTCTGGTCCTCACACACAACCTTGCAACCGTACGCCAGTTCACCTTGTCTTAAGGATTGAGGTGACAAAATGAGCTACACAGTCGGTGATGGTACGGTGGTCCTGGCGTTGGCGGCGGGCTTTGTTGGTTATGTCCACGTGAAGCATCAAAGCCGCAGGAAGCGGCTCGAAATTATTCATCAGGAAAGGCTCGTGGCGATGGAAAAGGGCATACCGTTGCCCGAATTTCCGCTAGAGCCAGCGCGGGATCCACGTCCCGATCCGAACAACGTGATGCCGATCCTGGGCACCGTCCTGTTCAGCCTTTCCGTGGGAACCATGATTGTGTTCTACCTGACTCTTAAGGCAGCGGAACATGGATTTTGGGTATTACCCCTGCCGTTCGCCTTTTTGGGTGTGGGGCTGCTAACCTTCCACTTTTTGAAACGCGATGCCGGCCGTTGAAGTTGTGGAGAGCGATTCCCAACTCGTGGCCCGCGCGCAAGATGGCGATCAGGACGCCTTTGCGGAGCTATTTCGCCGCCATAGCGACCGGGTATTTCATCTTGCTCTTTCGATTCTGGGGCGGGAATTTGCAGCTGAGGCGGAAGACGTGACGCAGGAGGTGTTTCTGAAAGTTCATCACGCGCTGGCATCATTTCGGGGCGAAGCAGAATTGGGCTCCTGGATTTACCGCATCACGTTCAACCAGGCGGTGAACTTGAAGGCACGGGCTCGTTACCGCAGGCCACACTTGGATGACACGGTGCTTTCTCATGCAGTGAGCGCGGAACCCGGCCCGCACTCGCTGCTGGAAACGGAACAGCTCGATCAATCCCTTTCGGAATGCATTCACACTCTACCCGAGGTCTACCAATCAGCTCTAGGACTGTACTATTGGATGGGGGCAAGTGTGGCTGAAGTGGCGGCCCTGCTTGACGTTCCGGAGAATACAGCCAAGTCATATCTTCACCGTGCGCGCCAGCTTCTCGATGGCATGCTGAAAGAGAGAGGATATTCGCATGTCTGATTCTGATATCGATCCGCGCCAGGCCGAAATGGATAGCTTGCTAAGGCGATCCATGGCCGCGCCCGTTCCGCGCCTATCGCCGGATTTCCACCAAGTCTTGTCGCGCGAGTTGCGCCGAAGGTCCCAGCTTCCCAACCCATTCGGCCGGATTTTGCTCGCCGGCTACGGCGGGGTGTCGGCTGTGGTCTCCATTGTTGTAATGCGCGGCCAAGGGCTCGGCTGGGAGGCGATCGCGGTGATGACGCTTGGTTCCCTAGCCACGCTTGAACTGGCACGCCGGCTGCGACGCAGGCAATCGGGAATCGCAGCCAAGTAGGCCGCGTCGCGGCTCGGCGAGCGCTCGCCCCGTTACAACGCGACGGGGACCACCCCTTGAAGCAGAATGGTCCCCTAACGCTCAAAGAAGCCGGCAGGTGCCAAGTCTCAGGCCCTTTTTAGACTAATCCGCCGCCGAGGCGCGCCCTCCGGCTTCATCCCAAATGCGCACACCGCGCGTCTCCTTCAGCAACAGACTCCCCACAATAAAGGTCATGCCGGCCACGATCATCGGGTAATAAAGCCCCGCGTAGATGTTGCCCGTGGCCGCGACCGACCAGAGGCCGATCAAGGGCAGCAGCCCGCCAAACACGCCGTTCCCTATGTGGTAAGGCAGAGAAAGCGATGTGTAGCGAATCTTCGCCGGGAACGCCTCAATCAGGTAAGCGGCGATCGGACCGTACACCAGGCAAACATAAAGAACCTGAATGAAAATCAGCACCACCAACATGGTCAGATTCGGATTCGGGGCTTCCTTGGCTGGCACCAATGCGCCAGTCGCGTCCGTGGTCATGGCCGTGAGCCCGATCGCGCCAGTTACCTTATTGCGGGCAGACTTGACCGTAACCACATTGTTGCCTGCGGCGCGTTCCATGGCTTTGTAGATCGGGATGTAAGTAAGGACCGCGAGCAGGCAGCCCGCCATCATGAGCTTCTTCCGTCCAATGCGATCGGAAAGCGCACCCACCACGGTGAAGAATGGCATCCCGCACAGCAGGGCGATTGCGACCACGATGTTGGCGGTTTTTACGTTCACTTTCAAGACGGTCTGCATATAGAACAGAGCGTAGAACTGCCCGGTGTACCAGACCACGCCCTGCCCCGCCGTGGCTCCGAAGAGCGAAATCAGGACGTTCTTCAGATTCGGCCACTTGGTGAAAGCATCCTTGAGCGGTTGCGTGGAGGTCATGCCCGTGCTCTTGAGCTGGGCGAAGATGGGCGACTCCTTCATCTTCAAGCGTATGTAGAGCGAGATCAGCACCAGGATGATGGAAACCAGGAAGGGAATGCGCCAGCCGTAAGCGGCGAAATCCTCCTTCGACATTGAGTTCTGTGTAATCAGAATCACGATCAGTGACACGAAAAGACCCAGCGTGGCCGTAATCTGGATAAAGCTGGTGTAGAAGCCGCGCTTGCTGTCGGGAACATGCTCGCCCACGTAAACCGCAGCGCCGCCATACTCTCCACCCAGCGCCAGCCCCTGCAGGATGCGGATCAATAGCAGCACGACCGGTGCGAACCAGCCCGCCGTGGCGTACGAAGGCAAAAGGCCGATGACAAACGTCGAAAAACCCATAATGGAGAGCGTCACGATAAAGGCATACTTGCGTCCCACCAGGTCGCCGATACGGCCGAAGAAAAGCGCGCCGAACGGTCGCACCAGGAATCCGACCGCGAACGTCGCCAAATAGGCGAGGTAGGCGAACGTGTCGTTGCCCGGAGGATAAAACTTCAGCGCCAGGATGGCCGTGAGACTGCCGAAAATGTAGAAGTCGTACCACTCGATCATGGTGCCGACCGACGACGCCATAATCACGCGCCAGATGCTGTACCCTGGGTTACTAGTTCCCGCCACTTGCGCAGCATTCGCCATCACTTCCTCCATTTACCTGCAGGATTTTGGTCCTGGACCGCTCATTTGCATCGGTTGTGGTCTCAGGCACTACACGGCGTCGGCAAAAACTCCAGTCCCGGATTCAACCGCCAGCCGCGAACAGACCCGGAGCGGTTTACTGCGGCGACCAACCTATCACGGTCACTGTCCCTTCTGCAAAGTCGCGCTCACGGTCAATTCCGATCCCGGCAACACCGTGAGATCCCGCTTCCACTGGGCGAAGCCCGGCATCGACAAGACCACAACGTGCGTCCCCGTGACCAGTCCGATTGCAGATGGTGTGCTGCCCACGTATTTGCCGTCAAGCGTGATTTCCGCACCCGAAGGCGTCGAACTGAAATTGCACTTTATCTTCTCCGCCTTCTCCGAAACCACTTCCTGCGCCGCAGCGTGCGGGGCTGGCGCGGGGGCCAGCGAAGCCGGCGGCGATCCAACTGCAACCGCAGCCGCCGGCGGACTGGCCTTTCTGCCCATGTCTACCAGCGTGTACAACTGACTTCGCGCCTTTCCTTTGTCGTCAACGTAGTACACGATCACGCCGCGCTTTTCCTTCTTGGCCTCGAAGCTTTCCCCTTTGGGCAGGGACACGCATCTGGACCACCTTGAGTCAATGGTGCAAGCAACGCGAAACGGAGGCCCGTTGCCTTCCTGCACCTGCAAAGTGTTCGTCACTGCCGTCGTCTTGCTGTTGTTGCAGTACGCGTCGAAATTGACCTGGTCGCAATTCTTGGGAACGTCGCTGCCGCCAACGCTCACCGATCGAGTTTCAGAGTCCAGAACCTTGATCTGTATGGCGTTGTTGCGCGAAGTGGCGTTCGCGAACATGGCCACCGACAGAAGACCTGCCCCGAGAAGTGCAAATCTACGCATACTCATGCAACCAACCCCTCCAAACATTTTCCGGATGCAACCGTTGCGCCCGGGCTTTCCGAGACGGCTTCGGAAGCCGGTCTCGCCGAGTCGGTACACTGTGATCCCTTGGCGCGCGCCGCACAATTAGGTTCCTTCGCTAGAGGAAGCTTGGGAGGACAGGCTCAACTGCGGGCCTTCGCCCGAGTGGAGCCCGTCCCCCTTGCTTCGGTATCCAGTGCTGTCAATCGCCACCAGCCATCTCGATCATCCCGGAACGGGCTAGAACGTGAAAATCGGCCCGAATTCCGTGCGGTGATCTTGCCATTCGTTACTAGGGCTCCCCGCGATCGTATAGTCAACGCCAGGTTTGAGACGGGTAGCGTAGATCGACTGCTCAAAGCCGAAGGTGACATACGGGTTCAATTTGTAGTACAGGGTGCCCACAGCCATCTTGCCCATCAAGAGCGGCAAAACGCCTTCAGCGTTGACGTTGAACAGGTCCTTATGCACGACCTGGTCCTTCCCCAGGTCGAAATACAGTTGCCAGCCTGCGTTGTGGCCCTTCGGATTTGCGTTAAACCAGCGCGAGAGCGGCAATCCGAGATTGACGAATCCGCCAAACGCACGGGTCGGCCGTTCCGGAGCAACCGCGACATCGGCTGTGGGGCAGGTTCCCGCCGGGGTTACCGCGACAGTGCAAGCCAGTTGGGGGGTGCCGGAAGCTGCAACCACGCCGTCGACGGGGGTAAACGTGACTGGGTTACTCAACCCTCCCACGTCGGTGAAGAACGTGTTGACTTGACCGCCAAAGAAGAAGCGCAGGTCGCCCCCAAAATAAGCGCTGGCCACCAGCGTGAACCAGCGAGTGGGCAATTGCACGCCAAGTTGGTTGCCGTACATTTTGCTGGAAACGTTAAAGCCGTTGGGGAAGGCATCCTGATAGGAGCAGATCAGCGGGTTCGCGGCGCAATATGCCGTTGTAGTGGTATAGGCCGAGTTGGTGACGATCTCCTCGTCCCTGGACCGGAACCCGCTCCAGAAGATCTGAGCCGGCGCCACCGCAGAGGCTTTGTCGAGCTGGAACTGCAAGGCCAACCTGCCTTCGAACTCGGGACGGCCGGAATCGGCGCCCTCGCGCTCGCCCTGTCCAATCTGGCCCTCGAAGCCAGACAAGGTCCCAGCGAGCTTTTCGATCTGCCCGGTGCTCGGCATCATGAGCGCAAAGGTGGGTGCAATCTTGAAATTGCGCGAAGAGCTGCCCAGCTTCTGCACCAACCCGAACTGGAATTGCGGAGAACGCTCGTAGATATCGCCGTACCAGTAGCCCAGGGCCGTGGTTTCCAGAATACTGGGCAGCGCGGTGGATCCGAATAGCGTCCAGTCCTGTCCGCCCTCGAAGTAAAGGTCCGTCTTGTCGTTGGCGGCATAGTCCAGCCGCGCAAAGGCCAGACGAATTTGAAATGCGCTGCTGCGAATGGACGAAACGTCGCGATTGTCCACTTCGCTGAAGTTGCCTTCGTAGTCGCCCTCGATCTTGCCGGTCAACACGATTTTGCTCGACATGTCCGGCCATTCGATGTTCGCGCCGATGCGGGTGGAGCGCGCCTTCAAATGAAATTCGGGGTCCTCCGTGGGGCCGGTGTTTAAAATCGAGGTTGACGACAGAAACAAGCCGGGGAACGGCATGTCGTCGCCGTTCGGACTACTGCTGTCGTAAACCGCTGTTGCCTTAATGAAGCCATAAGGCGTCATCTTGACCGGGCCCATCTTAAAGGCGGCATTCAGACCGTCTTTTTTGGGCGGGTCGACCGGCAACACCCGCAAGGGGACAACCGCCGCAACCACCGAAGGCGGGGCGGGCGTCACTGCCACTTGCGGTCCGGGACCTGGTTGCTGCAGCCCAGACCCGGCTTGCGATGACGACTCGGGTTCCGAGTTTGAAAGCGACGTCGAGGTGGTTACAGGAATCGCAGCCGGAGCTGTTGCTGCAACCGCAACCGGAACTGCAACCGGAATCGCAGCCGGCGCCGCCGCGGGGACGGAGGGTTGCGCTGCTGCCGGGCTCGCGGCAGCGCTCAAATCCGCAGCGCTCAACACACCCTTGCGGCTGAGCGCCTCCACCAGGAGTTGAAACTCGGCGTCAGGAGAAGCATTCCGAATGGCGTTAGCCTCCGCCGGCGCGAGTACTCCTTTCATCACCAGCACGCCCAGCAGGGCGGTAACATTTGCGTTTCCGAGAGCCGGAGTTGGGCTCGGATTTGCCGGTGCGCCAGCCGCTTCGGCGGCCTTCGCTGTATTGGCGGCATTGGCAGAGGGGCTGTTTTTCGCATCCGCGGCATCATTTGTTCCAGCAAAAACCGGTGCGACCGCTACGGCTGCTAGTAGTGAAGTGCAAAGCCATCTCTTCAGCTTCATAAACTATGTAGTTCTCCGTAAACCGGGAGCCTTTCTTTGAAATAGGCAAGCGCGACAACTTCTTGCCGAGGGGGCATGGGTTGTAACTCGTTCCGAATCGTTGATTGCCATTTGGGATTAGGCAACTTCCGGGTTAACCTTCCGAAATTGAGGTCGGTCAGCCCTAAGGGTGGGATGTCTATCACAGGATTTCGCTAAGTGTCAATAACTAATTGTCATTCGTGGACAAAGAGAATTGCTTAAAGGTGTAATGATGAGAGGTTCCGGGAACCACATGGCTTCCTTGTGAATGCCGACGCGCGCCATGCTAGCCTGTGGTTGCGGATGGTCGAGCGTCCGTGAGGAGCGTCCATGAAATGATCAGTTTCTTCAAATCCGTGCATGAAGATATTACTGCCGTCGTGGAGTCTGACCCGGCGGCTCCGTCCTACGTTCAGATTCTTCTCCTGTACTCCGGACTGCATGCGGTGTGGACGCATCACCTGACCCACTGGCTTTGGATGCGCAACGCGCGCTTCTTCGCCCGTTTCCTCTCCCAAGTATCGCGTTTCCTGACCGGAATCGAGATTCACCCCGGCGCGGAAATCGGCCGGCGCCTGTTCATTGACCACGGTACGGGTGTGGTGATTGGCGAAACCACCATCATTGGCAATGACGTCACCCTGTATCAGGGAGTCACGTTGGGGGGCACGGGCAAGGAAAGAGGCAAGCGCCATCCCACGATCGGCAACAACGTTTCGATCGGCTCGGGGGCGCGAGTGCTCGGCAACATCACCGTCGGCGACAATTGCCGCGTGGGCGCGGGCTCGGTCGTGCTGCGCAATGTTCCCGCCAATTCCACCATCGTCGGCGTGCCCGGCCACATCGTGCTGCGCGAGGGCAAGCGCGTTGTCATCACCGATCCCAAAGACATCAGCGATCCTCTGTCAGACGTAATTATCAGGCTGGCCACCGAAGTACGCGACCTGCGCGAGCAATTTCAGAAACACACGCACGAGGCGCTGGGCGCGGAACCCAATGTCTCGATCGATGCAGAAGCCCCGGCGAGAATTTCCCCGGCGGACTTATTCGTGGAAGATTTTCAGATCTGAACTGCAAGGCGCTCGCGGCCGCCGCGCAATGGCCGGTCTCTTACGACTTCTGCACCCAAGGCTTGCGGGGACTATCGATCTCTTACTGGCAACTGGCAACTGACGACTGACGACTGGCAACTGGCTACTGCCGCAATCCCATCCAGCTTTCTGAGACCACGAGTGAGTTGCCCGGATTCTGCGGATCGTATTTCACCGAAGTGGGTAAGCCAAGCCGGCAGGAGTGCAAGTTAATCCAATGGCGCAGGTAGGTGACATCCTGCGAGCACTCGTAAGAGACGCCCGCCACGTCGTAATGGTAGATCAGCAAAACCGCGGCGCGACGACCGTCATTGGGCGCCAACTCCTGAACGTCGATCACGGTGCCGTCCGTGATGCGGCCCACGCCGTCGAGCCAGGCGCGGCGCTCGCGCTCGAGATCTTCCGCGGTCTTGGGCTTGCGCCGCAGCAGTGCGTAAGCTCCCACGCCCACGGCGCTTGCAGCCACCACCATCGAATAGAGACGAACTGAATCCATCGGAGAATGAGCGAGACCCTGGGCTGAGGTCAAATCTTCTTTATCAGCATATGCCGGAAGCGGTCGGCTGCGGAAGTGGGATGCCGGGTTACTGAGGGGTCCTGCTGTGGAAATTATCCCAGAGTAGAGTCCGTTGGGACCAAGAGTCAGACGAAAAGCGCCGCGCTCACGATTGACGAACCGGCCCAGCGCCCATTCTTAAGAACGCCACCAGAAAAAGCGCGGCAAACAGCAAGTCCACAATCGCAAATTGCAGATCCGAGCGCATGCGCCTCTGCAGATAAAGCACCACCACGGCGATTCCGTAGGCCAGTTTTTCCAGCACCGAAGGAATCATCATTGGCCGGAAGCGCACCGGTCGGTGGCGATCACGAAAAATACAAATTGCCATGCCAGCGCCACGCCTGCGAAACCGTAGTAGAAACCGGGATGCGTGATGGGTGGCGGATCCTGCCGGCCAATCAGATCGAAGATGAAGTACAAGGGAGTCAGCACCAGCACTCCCCAAATTCCCGCAATCCAAAAAAGAATCTTGGCAAACTTCATCGGAAGCGGCTCACCTCTGGTGGCACACGAAGTCTCGCGCCATGTCGCCGAAGTTGCCTTCCGCAGGCTGTCCGAACTGATCGTCGTGAAGGGCTTTCTTGCTGACTACCAGCTTGCCGCCGCGGTCGCGGGAATAGAACCACTCGGAGTTGGCGATGGCGCTGCCGCTGGCGCAGTTGAAGCGAACCCGGGCTCGCAGCTCGGCAAACGGTCCCCCCTGCGGCAGTTTCGTCGGTTCGCTGTATTCGACGCGCACCCACGCCGTGCGCAGATTATTCTTCTGCATCCGAACCGAGCTCACGAAGATTCTGTTCCCCGCATCGGTAGCGCCAATTTGCCGCCAGTCGCCCGCAGCAAACGCCGCCAGACCCACCAGCAGCGCCGGAGCCAGCACCACAACAACAAGGATGAACAGGCCCTTCTTCACAGGGGATGGAGATAAGCCCATAAGCACGCCGCCCACACTTTGGGCCAAAAGCCAGCTTCTGTCAACTGCAACTAGTCTCATTCCGAGACACCCGCCTGCGCGCCTGCTATGCTGTCGTGGTCTGCTGTCACAGAGGTCCGCTGGCATGGAAACCCTTTGTTGTGCCACGTTCGACTCATCGGTGGGGCCGTTGTTTCTCGCTGCTTCGCCAAAAGGTCTGGTGGCTTTGGAGTTCGAGCACAGAGTGATCGACCCGACGTTTGACGAGCGAAAATCCGCTGGCTTCGAGAAGGGAAGATCCGAGAAGAGAGATGGATCTGCGCTGCGACGGAATCCGCGACAAATCCGCGAAGAGAAACAGAGCGCTTGGCAGGAATCGCCGCGCCTGATGCAGCCTTACGTAAGCGAGCTCGAAGAATACTTCTCCGGCAATCGTCGCGAGTTCACCTTCCCGCTCGATTTGCGAGGAACCGATTTCCAACTGGCCTGCTGGCGAGCCCTCCTGGCGATTCCTTACGGCGAGACTCGCACTTACGCGGACATCGCCCGAGCGATCGGCAAGCCGCAGGCGTTTCGCGCCGTGGGCATGGCCAACAATCGCAATCCCATCGCCATCGTGGTGCCCTGCCATCGCGTGATTGCCTCAGACGGCACTCTCTGCGGCTACGGCGGCGGACTCAGCGTGAAGCGTAAGCTGTTGGAGTTGGAAGGCGCGCTGACGGGCACTCTTGCGGCATAGCCGGTCACTACGGTTTTGCCGAGGTCCGAGGTCGGGGCCTCAGCCTTGACATCGCGAACACGTAAACCCTTGACCACCAACGGCAACTCAACCGCACTCCGCAAAGCTGGACTCTTCTATCTCGTCTTCGTGATGTTTTCCTACACCACGGGCGGGCCCTTCGGACTCGAAGATATGGTCACCACCTCGGGTCCGGGGATGACGCTGATTTATTTGCTGGTGCTGCCGTTTTTCTGGTGCATTCCAGTTTCTTTGGTGTCGGCGGAACTTACCACCGCCATGCCCGTCGAGGGCGGCTTCTACCGCTGGACGCGCGCCGCTTTCGGCGACTTCTGGGGATTTCTCGCCGGCTGGTGGAACTGGTCGGCGTCGTTTCTGCTGGGCGGCGCATACGCGGTGCTTTTCACCGATTACCTTGTCTACTACTTTCCGCAAATCACCGGCTGGAGACATTATCTGATCTCGGTCGCACTGATCGCGGCGATCACCTGGATCAACGTCCGGGGCATTCAGATGGTCGGCCAGGTCGCAACCGCGCTTGAGATTTTCATCTTTGTGCCGGTGGCGGCGATGATTGTGATGGCATTCATGAAGTGGCATCACAATCCTTTTGTGCCGTTAATCCCGCCCCACCAGCCCACATTCAAGATTTTCGGGGTTGGCTTGGCTTTGGGGTTGTGGTTGTATTCAGGTTACGAGCAACTTTCCACCGTAGCCGAAGAGGTCGAGAACCCGCAACGCACCTACCCGCGGGCCTTGGCGTTGGTAGTGCCGCTCTCGATTGCCGCCTATTTTCTGCCCACGCTCGCCGGGCTGGCCTCGGCGGGAAGCTGGCAGAACTGGCACACGGGATATTTCTCGGTCGCTGCGAAACAGATCGGCGCATCTTTTCTCGGGCACCCATGGCTCGGCACCTGTCTCGGAACCTCGATGACGCTGGCCGCGATGGTCGCAAACGTCGCGCTGCTCAACAGCACCGTGCTCACCACCACACGCATGCCTTTCGCCATGGCCGAAGATGGATATCTCCCGCAGATTCTGACGCGCAAGCACGCGCGCTATGGAACGCCGTGGCTGGCGATTGTGGTCTCGGCGACGATTTATGCGCTGCTGGCGTGGCAGAGTTTGGCGCAGCTCATCTCCGTTTACATCTGGCTGCGCTCGGCCACGACCGTGCTCACGGTGCTGTCTGCGTGGAAGCTCCGCCGCACGCGGCCCGAGATGACGCGCGCGTTCGTGATCCCCGGCGGACGAATCGGATTGCTCTATGTAGTGGCTGCGCCGGTGGTGATGGCGTTGGTGGCGCTGTTAGGCAGCGACCGCTTTGCCGTGATCGGCGGAGCGGTCGCCATGGCTCTGGGGCCGCTGGTATACGCAATTGTTGCCTTCCGTCCGCGATAGATATACAATGATATATGTATATCTTTGAAGCAAATTTAGGAGGCGCTATGCAAGTTTCGAAATGGGGAAACAGCCTGGCAATTCGCTTGCCCGCCGCGGTAGTCGAGGCGCTTGAACTGAAAGAAGGCGACGATATCGAGATTCGCGTCGCCGGGAGCCGCGAACTAGAAGTCAGCCGCGATAAGAGCCGGCAACGCGCGTTGGAGACTCTTCGCAAGTTGAGCCGTCCTTTGCCTCCCGGGTTCGTCTTCGACCGCGAAGAAGCACATGAGCGAGGAAGCAGGAGCGATGAGCGCTAAGGCGTTCTTCGACTCCAACGTGCTGATCTACGCGATGGTTAGCGGAGATCCCCGCAGGGAGCGGGCTCAGCAGTTAGTCGCGCAAGGCGGAGTAATCAGCGTTCAAGTTTTGAATGAATTCGTCGCGGTCGCACGACGTAAGATGCGCATGCCTTGGGAGGGAGTGATCGAAGCGCTGGATGCGGTTCGAATCTTATTCCCTTCGCCGGTTTCAATCACGCTGGTTACACATGAAGCGGCATTGAAGATCGCCCAGCCGTACGGCTTCGGCATCTACGACGCGCTGATCGCCGCCGCTGCGCTCGAAGCGAACTGCTCTACGCTTTACTCGGAAGATATGCAGGATGGGCAAGTGATCGACGGGGAGCTGACTATTCGGAATCCGTTCCTGTGATTTTGGCTCTAACTACGCCCAATTTGGCTGTCGAATTCTTCCAGCGAGAAAGCTTAGTCAAGGGCGTCGGTAGAGCGGACTCACCTTGCAGGTAGTGCGTCCCCCCTGGTCTACGAGCTGGCAGCCTCGGCAAAAATCTGAGCTTCCAATCTCAAACGGCCCGCGGATGCTGTAGCGTATCTTGGTGTCGTCATCAATTACGTAGACGAATGGACATCCGCCTGCCGTGCTAATGACCTGCTGAATGCGCTCACGCGCACGGGAAGATTCGCATTGATCGAGAACATCTTCACACCGCCAACGGATATGAAGCCCCCAATCAACGTAAAGCTGAAAATGCTGAGCAGGTTCTTAACGCTTACACTGCCCAAGGCTGCTCGGCCCGACCAGAGCAACACTACGAAGACGATAACTGCAAGGCCTGAAAAAGTGGAAACGATCTTACCGGCCAAGTCAAGGCGACGAACCCAAATCGACTCTTCTCCACGCTCAAACTGTGTCTGCGGGGACAGGGACGAGTTTCCCCAAGAGGATAGATTCGACTGGTTGTACGATCTCAGGAGATCTCGAAGAAGTTCGTAGAACTCGGGGTGAAGGTGCGCATCTATCCTGATTTGGTCGACTTTATCGATCCGAATCGGGGTTTGGCTCCAGGGCATAGTGGATCTCCAATCAAAGGAGTCTTACGGCAAGGCCCGATGGAACGTCCCCATCCTACTTCCGGAACAGCAACTGCACAAGCTTTTTGCTTGCTTTTTGCTGCTCCGTCGCACCGGCTGATCAGCTCACCCAATCCAGAACCTTGTACCACATTCCCGCGAACGGCAGGAACCACGGCCTGCCGTTGTACAACCCAAGCGGCGCGCCAGGGAACGGAATGCCCACAAACGGATTCTCCGGCTTATCCCCCGCGATCAACTCAGCGATTCTCTGGCCCTGATACGTCGCCATGGCGACGCCGTGTCCGGCGTAGCCGACAGCGTAGTACATCCCGTCGATCTGCCCCGCATGCGGCATGATATCGAAGGCGAAGTCGAGCGTGCCGCCCCAAACGTATTCCACTTTAGCGTCGCGCAGTTGAGGATAAACATCGATCATGCCGCGGCGCAGGATTTCGGCGCTGCGGCGGATGGTCCGATCGTTCTCGGGGAAGAATGCGGCGCGGCCGCCGAACAACATGCGGCGCTCGGGCGTGAGCCGGTAGTAGTAAAGATAGTTTTTCGAGTCGTAGATCATGCGGTTGCGCGGGCTGAGTTCGTGCGCCAGCTGTTCGGGCAGCACTTCTGTCGTGATGATGAACGATCCGATTGGGATAATTTTTTTCTGCAGCGCAGGCGTGGCTCGTCCCGTGTAGCCGCTGGTGCCGACAAATATGTCGCGCGCCCACAGCGAGCCGCGCGAACTATTGATCTTCCATCCAGCCTCGCCCTGCCGCGATTCGCGCTGCAAACTTTCCACGCGCGTGCGTTCGCAAATTTCCGCCCCGGCCTTCATCGCGGCACGGCCGAGTCCGGCAACGTAGCGCGCTGGGTTTAGTCCAGCGCTAACTTCATCCACCATGCCGCCGTAATAAATGCTTGACCCAATCTCCGAACTCAATTCGCTCCTCTGTACCACCCGCAGCTCATGATTAAATTCACGCGCAATCACCTCCGCCTGCCGCGCGTAATCGTCGAAGTGCTTGCGCTTGCAGGCGACCTCCAGATGCCCGCAGCGCGAAAAATCGCAGTCGATTTCCTCTTCGCGCACAATCTGCTCGACGCAATCAATCGACGCCAGCGACGCCGCATACATGCGCTGCGTGCGCTCACGGCCATACCTGGAAATGAGCTGGTTCACGCCCAGCTTCATACCGGTGAGCACCATGCCGCCGTTGCGCGAGCTGGCGCCCCATCCGATGGCCTCCGCTTCGAGGACGGCAACTTTCGCGCCGCGTCTGGCCAGCGTGAGCGCAGCGGAAAGTCCGGTGAAACCCGCGCCGATGACGGCGATGTCCACGCGCGCCGGCAAGGCCGGCGATTCCGCGGATCGCGGCATTTCGACCGTAGTCAGCCAGTAGTTCTGTTCGCGCAGCGGCATGGGTGGAACGTGCGATTGGGATTGTAAATCAGTCGTTGCTCGCAATCCGGCTCATCACCCGGCGCCGGTGAAGTCGCACGCACAATGTGACGATCGGCCATGTACTTCCGGCCGCTCAGTCCAAGAGATTGGCCAAGCCTACCTCGGTAACTTGCTCCGGTTACTCGTGGCCTCTAGGCTAAAGTGGTATGCCTCTGCGTTGCGTCGTATTCAGTTCGGACCAGAGCGTGACCCGCCCGATCTGGCAGGCATTCGCCGACCTCGACATTGAGGGGGAATATTGCAGCAACGCGGTGGAAGCGGTCGAGAGGGTCACCACCCAGCTTTTTCAGATCGTCATCACCGACTGGGACGATCAGCCCGAAGCGGCCTTCCTGCTCAAGACCGCGCGCGAGTTGAAAGCCGCTCAGCGTCCGCTTACCCTGGCGATCGTTAAAGATGAAGCCAGTTTGCCCCAGGCTCTGCACGCGGGCGCAAATTCGATTCTGCGCAAACCCATCCAGGCAGAACAGGTTCGAGACACGCTGAGCACGGCCTGCGATCTGTTACGCGCGAAAGTCGAGCCATCGCCGCCCGCGGTTGCTGCATCTTCAAAACCGCCCGCGGCTTTCCAGGCTTTTGCGGCCGCCGCTTCTGCTGGCACGGCTCCGGCGCCCGCCTTTATTAGCCAAACACCGGAGAAAGCTCTCCGTTCCGGCGAATTCCTGCAGAGCGCGAGTTCCGCACCCGGCGCGCAATTTGACACGGAAGCCGATCCTGCAGTTTCAATGGAACAATCGGCGGCAACCGAAGTCGACCCGCTCACTGAGTTAGAGCCAACCGCGGCGGCGGTGGAGTCTCCGGCGACGGAGCCTCCCATGCCCCAGGAAGAACCGCGGCAAGGTTGGTCGTCACTTGAGGACCGACTGCGGAGGTCGCCGGACCCACCGCGAGTGCCCTCGCCGAAAAACGAATCGCTCTCATATGGCGAACCCGCCTCCCAAATTGCGCCATCGCCCGACCCCAAGAAGAAGGCAGAAGAGACAAACAATCCGGCGGCAACAGCTTCGCACGGCCAAGACGGCCAAGAAAGAGGCGAAGCCGAGCTATTTGCCTACATGAAAGGCAAGGCTGCGGAGATTTCGGATCCCGCGCTGGCGAGGCGGCCTTCGCGAGCCGGCACGGTTCTTCTGTTGGCAGTGTTGTGCGTAACCTGTGGCGTAGCGTTCCTGAAAGCGCCGCCGGCGCAGTGGCCGCGGAACCTCGACTTGCTCGATCAATATGTCGCGCGCGCGGGAAGAAACTGGCTCAACCCGCCCCCGGCAGCTTCTCCTCAGACCACTGCTCAGCATGAAAGTTTCGCTCAGGCAGGGGACGAATACAAACTTCCAGCCGCCGGCAACATTCCGGACGCGACTACGGATCAATCACAGATCAAGGTGTTGCCGGTGGTCGACCCCACCGCGAAGCCCGCGAATGCCTCGCCAACCGCGGGAGTGGGGCAGTCGCCGCCGCCGCCCACCACGAATGACAAGAGCCCCGATCAGGCCGCGACAGGAGCCAGCGAAGCTCCGCAGAATCCAAACCAAGAGACTGCAATCACCGCTGCTCCGGCCGCAGACCGGTCGACGGCCGCTACAACACCCGAGCCCGGCTCGTCGGCAGCGACACCGCCCCGGCAGAATCCGCTGGTTGCGCCGTCAGACGTACCTTCGCAACGGCCGCTCGCTTCGCTCGCACAAAACCCTCCGCAGCCCCATACGGTTGCGCCGCCGACCAGCGCTGGCATCCCCTCCAGTTTGAAATCGCAGATGGCTTCATCGACTCCCGACGCCAGCGGCAACAAGCCGGCGGAAGCGGCGCTGCCCACGATCGGGCCGGTTGATCTGACGGAGTCGGCTGCCCGCAGTCTGCTCGTGCAACAAGTGGAGCCCGCATATCCCGATGCCGCAAAGAGCACCGCGCAGCATGGCAGCGTGGTTCTGCAAGTGATCATCGGACCAGACGGAACCGTCCAGGATGCGAAGTTTCTCCAGGGATCGCTGGCCTTTGCCCGGGATGCCATCGACGCCGTCAAGCAATGGCGGTTCAAGCCTTATTTCATGAACGGACGGCCCGTCGCTGCTCGCACCGTTCTCACGCTGAATTTCAAGCCGCCAGCATAAGCCCCCGCTGGGCACGGAAGCTAGGCACTGTCTGATATCTGCAGTTCCCGGACCGGCAAAATGCAGTTCTTTGCGCAGCCGCTCCGGCACTCTTGGCGCGACGGAAACTCATTAAGGTCTTGAACAAGTTACCGAAGAGGCGCCGATTGAGCAGCCGGCGGGCGAAAACCGGCATCTACAGATATAATGAGAGGCAGTCCTTAGGGAGTGAAGCCTTCCCGGAAAACGACAATCTGATGTCCATGAAAACCAAAGCTGCAATTCTCGTTTCGTCTTTTGCCGTGCTGCTGTTTGTGGTGGTGGGTTCGCTGGGTGGCGTGCATGCTTCTTCGAACGAAGGCGCGTACCGCCAATTACAGGTTTATAGCGAAGTGCTATCGCGCGTGCACAGCGAGTACGTCGAAGAGCCGAACATTCCCAAGGTGACCGACGGCGCACTGCACGGTCTGGTGGAGTCGCTCGATCCCAACTCCAGCTATCTGACGGCAGACGCCTACAAGACCTACAGAGCCCACAAGAGCGAAGCTAAGGGAGAAATTGGCGCTACGGTCTCCAAGCGTTTCGGTTATGCCGCAGTAGTCTCGGTGCTGCCAGGATCGCCGGCGGACAGAGCTGGCATCGAATCTACCGACATCTTTGAGTCGATTGAAGGTCAGAGCACCCGCGATATGTCTGTGCCGGAGATTCACAGCGCCCTGGCGGGCGTGCCGGGTTCGACGGTGACCGTTTCCGTAGTGCGGGCGCGCAAGGCGGAACCGCAGAAAATTGTGATCACGCGCGACATCATCAGCATTCCCCCAGTCGCTGAGAGGATGATGGAAGACGGCATTGGCTACATCAAAGTCGATGCGCTGACCAAAGGCAAAACCCAGGAAATCGCCGGCAACATCAAGTTTCTGGAAAAATCCGGCGCCAAGAAGCTGGTTCTGGATTTGCGCAACGCTTCCGAAGGCGATGAAAGCGAAGGCGTGGCCACGGCGAATCTGTTCCTGAACCATGGCACCATCACTTATCTGCAAGGCCAGAAATATCCGCGGGAAGCTTTTAACGCCGATCCGGCGAAGTGTGTGACTACGCTTCCCATGGCGGTGCTGGTGAACCGGGGCACATCGGGCGCGGCTGAGATTGTAGCGGCCGCTGTGCTGGAGAACGCCCGCGGCGATGTCGTCGGCGACAAGACTTTCGGCGACGGTTCGGTGCAAAAGACCATCGACCTTCCCGACGGAGGAGCTTTGATTCTCTCCGTGGCCAAGTATTATTCGCCCAGCGGAAAAGCCATCCAGGACGCCGCCGTGACTCCGAATGTTTTGGTTGCCGACGAAGCGGATAACGTCCTCCCCGACGATGACGAGCAGGAGCCGGCGCCCGACAATGAGGAAGCCAAGCCCAAGAACACGCAGGACGACCAGTTGCTGAAAGCTGTCGAGGTGCTGAAGAGCCGGGCTAGCTAGCTGATTGATGTCAACCGCCGGTCCGTTAACTCTTCGCTGTGGGCTCCTTGGCTGCGTGTCTACGCCGCCATTTGATCCAGCACATCAGGTATACGTCGCTCTAGGCTCTCCTCGTCCCCGGCTTCCACCTCCAACGTACTCGTCGAGAGCGACGCGACTAGCTGTTTGGCGCTGCTCCTCCATTTGTCCGCTTTCGTCATAACGGCCAACCTCAGCCACCGCTCGAACATCGTTTTTTCAGTATCGTAGACCAGAAAGCCATACTCACGCGCTTTCGCAAGGGAGTCATCCGATGGCCGCAAGATTTTGATCGCTATAGGCTCCCGGTTTTCAGCCTGCGCGTAGCAGACGAAATCGAGAACGTGAGTTGCTCTAAGCCCCTTAATCGGGACTTTTCGTTGAACCCTCGTGGGATAGGGCGACTGCCAAATCTTGAGCCCGCGCTCGACGCGAGATTCTACGGGCTCTTCGCCAAAATCTGGCCTGTGGCCAAGCAGATGCCACATGCCCAAGGTCTCACATTGCCCAATCGCGAGGATCGCAGAGTGCAGTTCATCCTGCTTACAGGCGACCTGAAAGACGCCATTAACAAATACAGCCCCCAGTCTATCCGCCATTTGCGAAAACGCCTCTTCGCGTAAATCCGTTACGTGGACCCCCTGAGAGTGAAGTTCTGCCGATGTTTTTCCAGCGTCATGCACCACAAAATAGTCGGCCGTTTTTCGCTCCACGAACACCGCCAGGTATCTGTCGTCAAGCGTTTTGGAAGGCAGTACCAAGACGCACCCCTCCCGCGATTCGGTAACGTGAACTTCGCTGCCGAAGTATCTGACCAAAGATTCCTTAAGAGAATGGCAGTAGGTCTGATCCATAGTCGGTCACACTCAAGTCTATTCGGAGCAGCTTCAGCGCCCTTACTAAAAACTCCTCCCGGCTCTTGATACCAGCAAAATCCCCTATCGGGACCTTGCCCCTCTCGGCGCTCTCAAGCCTGTGATCCCAAACATGCCGATGCCAGCCGGCATGCACGACATTGTCGATCCCCAAGAATTTTTGGTTCCCAGTCGAAGCCGTCAATTCGTGTGTTATGCAGCTTGAGTGCGATTGTCCAGCCCTCCGCATAGCTAGGATGCTTACAATGGATGTTGAGGCGCAAGATCACAGCATGCTGGCTTGAATAGTCATCGGTCGTGACATGCTCCGTGTCAATGTCCGCCTCTCCTTTTCCTTCGAGCTGCCGCACGACCTCGCTTCGGCTCGTGTCGAAATATTTCCTCTCCGTGACGATCCTCTGAACAAGAAAGAAGTAGTTTGCCGGCATAGTAGGAGGGCCGATCATCATACTTCGAGCCTAATATAGCTGCAACCTTTTTTCGGGAATGGTAGTTCAGATCAGCCCGGTCGTACAGATCAGTCTCCCTCCTGCTATTCTGAGCACATCCGCGCATGAAACGGCTCTATGAAGATCTTCCGCCGGTCGAAATCGCCGGGCGGAAGCTCGTGGGCCGCGTCGTGTTCGGCCTGCTGGTGCTGATTTCCGCGCTGGTCGGCGCGACCGCCGGTCTGCTGCTCGTCTACACCACCGATCTTCCCCAGGTCGAAGCGCTGGAGGCATATCGCCCCAGCTCCATCACGGAGTTGTATGACGATCATGGCCGTGTGATTGGGTCGTTCGCTTTGCAGCGCCGCGTGGTGGCCGGTTACGACGATTTTCCTCCTCTTCTGCGCGATGCGCTGGTCTCCATCGAAGACAAGGATTTCTACCGCCACTCCGGCATCAACTTCTGGCGCATCGTGGGCGCAGCCTATCGCGACGTTGAATCCGGCGGCAAAGTGCAGGGCGCATCCACTCTTACCATGCAGTTGGCGCGCAATCTTTTTCTTTCGCCCGACCGCTCGTTCCATCGCAAGGTGGAGGAAACGATGCTCGCCATTCAAATCGAGCGCCGTTTCACCAAGCCGCAAATTTTTACGCTCTATGCCAACCAGATTTTTCTCGGCCACGGCGTTTACGGCTTCGAAGCCGCCTCCGAATATTACTTCGGCAAGCCGGCAAAAAAGCTGACTCTGCCGGAAGCCGCGCTGCTGGCGGGTTTACCCAAGGGGCCGGGAGTGTATTCGCCCATCAACCATCCCGACCGGGCGGTGAAGCGGCGCAATCTGGTGATTAACGCCATGCTCGAAGATGGCAAAATTATGGCCGCGCAAGCGGCGGATGCGCGCTCGTCGCCGCCGACTTTGCATCTGCAGCACGATACAAATTCTCTTGCACCCTACTTTGTGGAAGAGATCCGCCGCTACCTCGAAAATAAATATGGAGCCGACCAGGTGCATGAAGGCGGCCTCAAGGTCTACACCTCGCTCGACATGGATCTGCAAAAGGCAGCCAATCAGGCCGTGCTCGACGGCTTGGCCGCGTACGAGCGCCGCCACGGATGGAAAGGCAATCTGGAGAACGTGCTGGCAGGCGGCACCGCGGCGTTGAATAAGGATGATAAAGATAGGGACAAGAATAAAGATAGGGACAAGAACAATAATAATAAGGACTTGTATGATAAAGACAAGTACGAACACCCCGACTGGGACGACGAACCCGAAATAAACGGCTACATGCACGCCCTGGTGACGTCGGTCGGGGCGGGAATCGCCACCGTCAAGTTTGGCCGATACACCGCGGCTCTGGGCCAAGCCGACGTGGCCTGGACACAGAAGAAAATTCCGGATCTGCTGACAACGGGCGATATCTGCTACGTGAAAATTCTCGCGCTCGCCGCCAACGGCGCTGCGCATGTCAGCCTTGAACAGGACTCCGGCGCGCAAGGCGCTCTGCTCGCAGTCGACAACGCTACTGGTGGAATCAAGGCCATGGTCGGCGGCCGCGATTTCAACGAATCGAAATTCGACCGCGCCACGCAGGCCTTGCGCCAGGTCGGATCGTCGTTCAAGCCCTACGTTTACACCGCCGCGATCGACCAGGGCGCCAGCCCCGACGACACAATTCTGGACGAGCCGGTCACATTCGAGACCGCTTCCGGCCCTTACTCGCCGCACAACTACGATGAAAAATTCGAAGGCATCATCACGCTGCGGCGCGCGCTGTCGCAGTCGCGAAACATTCCCGCGCTGAGGTTGGCCAGCAAAATCGGCATCAAGAGCGTGATCGACTATGCCGAGCGCTTCGGCGTCACCTCCAAGCTGCCGCCCTATCTGCCGGTGGCCCTCGGCGCGGCGGAGATCACGCTGATGGAGCAAACTTCCGCCTACAGCGTCTTCCCCGACGACGGCGTGCGCGTTACACCCCGCTACATCACCAAAGTGACTGACTACGAAGGCCGCGTGCTGGAAGAAGATTATCCCGACGTGAAAGATGTAATCGGCGTGCGCACCGCGCGAATCATGACCGCGATGTTGCGCGAAGTCGTACTGCATGGCACGGCAATCGCCGCCGCCAAGATGCCTTTTCCCATCGCAGGAAAAACCGGCACCACCAACGATTTCACCGACGCTTGGTTCGTAGGATTTTCGCCCGCGATGACCTGCGGTGTCTGGATTGGATTCGACGAGAAGAAATCTTTGGGAACCAAAGAAACCGGAGCCCACGCCGCTCTTCCCATCTGGATGAATTTCATGAACTTCGCTCTGGCCGGCAAAGATCCCGGAGAATTCCAGCCCCCGCCCACCACCCCCGCAAGTTCAGCGCAAAAATTGGACACGCCCGATACTGCCCCTGCTGCCGAAGAGTCGCACTAGACCGGCTTCACTGCCCATGTGGGAACAGCCGCCCTCGGCCGTCCAGCCGGACGAAGCCCGGCAGTAGTCTACTTTCGTGGTCTTGACTAGACGCCCGCTCTTGGATCATCCTGTGATCTCAACCCTAGCTCATTCACAATCTACAGCTCCTCGGGCGCGCCCTTTATCTGAGGTCTGAGGTCTGAGGTCTGAGGTCTGAGGTCCGAGGTCCGATGTCCGATGTCCGAGGTCAAATAACCTCGCTAACTCCTTCGGGCTCAAGATTTTGCCCGTAAGTGATTGGTGCCCATAGATCAAATCGCATTTTCGCGCTAAGTCGATGATTCTAATATACCGGGGGGAGGGAGGGTACCCACCCCACGGTCGAAAATCCCAAAACGGAACGACGCTATAATCAGCGTATCCTCCCATGAAGTCCTTCTTTCGCTTCGCTCTGATGGCGCTGGTTCTGGTCGTCGTAGCGCTGGTTTCGGCGCTGACGGCGATGCGCTTCGCCATTCACGGTCAGGAAGTGGAAGTTCCCGCAGTCGTCGGACTTGCTCCCGCCGATGCCGAGCACATCGTTGCGGGCTCGGGTCTGCAATTGGAGATCGAGCGCCAATACTACAGCCCGCAGATTCCCGAAGGTCGCATCATGTCGCAGCTTCCGCTGCCGGGGACAAAGGTGCGGCGGGGATGGCAGGTGCGAGTCGCGCAGAGTCTCGGACCGCAACGCGTGGCCATTCCCGATGTCGCCAGAGAAAGTGAGCGCGCGGCAGATCTGAACATCCGGCGGCGCGGGCTGGATGTGGCGTCGGTTGCGGAGATGGAACTGCCGGAGGGTCCCGCCGATCAGGTTGTGGCGCAGAGTCCGCCGGCCAATGCCAACCAGATCGCTGCGCCGAAAATCAGCCTCCTCGTGACGGTAGCGGCCGGTCCGCAAGCCTTTGTGATGCCAAGTTTTGTGGGCCAGGCCCTGGGCAGCGCGAGTCGCGTACTACAGGATGCGGGATTCAAGCTGGGCAATGTGACTGTGGCGCCGCCGGCAAGTCCTGCTCCTCTGCCAGCAGCAACTCCGGCCCCGCCAGCGCCACCTCCGCAAGCGTCGCCGGCCAGCATCGTCGTCTCGCAGACGCCGCCCGCGGGGCAAAAAGTTTTGGCAGGTGCAGTGGTGAATTTGGAAGTGCGATGAAGCGAGGTCCGATGAAACGAAGTGCGATGACGCGAAATGCGATGACGCGGGGAGAATTTCTCAATCGCTAGCTTTTTCGAGAATCGCCGCGAAGAAGCCGTCGCACGGATGAACTCCTGGCAACGTGCGCAGATAACGACCGCAACGAAGTGAAGACAAATCGGGCCAAGTCAATTCGCCAGCGGCTTTTAGGCGATCGAGTTCACTGCGGCAATCAATCACGCGAAACGACGAGTCTTCCGCCAAAGCGCGCTCGACAACATCTTCATTCTCTTCTTTTTCCAGCGAACAAGTGGAGTAGATGAGCCGCCCGCCGCGCGCAACTTGCTCCATACTCGAACGAAGAATGGACAATTGTCGTGAGTGCAAGTCGGCGAGATCGTCAAACTTGAGCCGCCATTTTATTTCCGGGTTACGCGCAAGTGTGCCCGTGCCAGAACAGGGAACGTCGGCTAAGACGCGATCGAATTCTCCCGCGAACGGCAGGTTGCGCGCGTCGGCAGCGACGATTTGCACTGGTTGCGCGCGCGCCGCGAATGATGGCTTCTCACCGTTCACTAATCTTTGTAACAAACGGGCTCTGTGAGAATGCAGTTCGACGGCAACGACGTGCGCGTCAGGATTACAGTCTGCTATGGCAAGAATCTTGCCCCCAGGCGCCGCACAGCAATCGAGGATGCGCGCTCCGCGCCCCACCAGAGCGGCGACGAGTTGCGAGCCTTCGTCTTGAATGGCACAACGGCCCGCGCGGAAAGCATTCGTCTGTGTGACATCTCCCTGCTGAACTCGCCGCGCGGAGGCCAGCAAAGCACCGGCCGCAAGCTCGATTCCCTCTTTGCGGAGTTCGGACTCCGCGTCCTTCTGCCGGAGACGGATTGCCATCACTGGAACCGATTGGTTGTAAGAGCAAATGCGGCGAGCGGCATCGATTCCGTACTGTTGCGCCCAGCGTTCCACCAGCCACAAAGGATGCGCAGTCTTCGTGGCGAGAGATTCCACGGAAACGGAACTGGTTTCGACTGGCAGCGAAATCCTGTTGAGCGCGGTTGTCGTCAACTTTCGCAACACCGCGTTCACGAAAGGCGCGGCCGAGCGTTTGCGGGCGCGTTTCACCAACTCCACACTCTGGTGAATCGCCGCACGCGCCGGAACACGGCTAAGCCAGTTGAGTTGGTAGAGACCCACGCGAAGGGCGATTAGAATCTCGAGATCGAGTTTGGCAAGCGGCTGCGCGGAATTTTCCGCGATCTGCGAATCGAGAAGCGAGCGCCAGCGCAGAACGCCCATCACCAACTCTGTTGCCAACGCATGATCGGCGGTTGAGAGCGTTTCGTAGTTGCGGGAGTGCAGAAGTTCGGACGCATAGGAAGACTCGCGCTCCACGCGGAGCAGAATGTCGAATGCGGCAGCGCGCGCGGGAGAAACGGCCGAGTGCGAATTTCGGGGCTTGACGCTCAAGTGGCCAGTATGACCGAAGCGGCTGGTCGGAAGAAACAATTCGTATTGCGTTTTGGCCTAAGAGCCAAGCTTCTCGCCAGCCATGGGCCGATAACCGCGCACGAATTCGGCAGCCGAGGTGCGTTTCTTGCCTTCAAGTTGCACTTCCAGAAATTCAATTGCCGTATTTTCGCCGCAGCCAACCATCAGGCGATCGCCTTCCGGCCGCAATTCAGCCGTGGGCAAGGCTGCGTCGATCGGCGCAGCTCTCCACACTTGCAAATTCTTGCCGCGAAATTTCGTATATGCGCCGGGCCACGGCTGAAAACCGCGCATTCGATTGTAGATTTCAGCAGCCGGTCGGGCGAAGTCGATGAGCCCGTCTTCTTTTTTCAGGATCGGCGCGAGCGTCACTCGTGCATGATCTTGCGGCCGCGCACGAATTGTGCCGGCCTGCAGCGCGTTCAGCGTTTCGATCATCAGATCGGCGCCGCTGGCTGCAAGTTTCGGTGCGAGAGTTTCGGCGGTATCCTCTGGCGCGATCGGTAACTTTTGTTGCAGCAGGATGTCGCCGGTGTCGAGGCCCGCATCGATGCGCATCGTGGTGACGCCGGTGACGGTTTCGCCATTTGCGATGGCCCATTGAATCGGGGCTGCGCCGCGGTACTTGGGCAAAAGCGAAGCGTGCAGATTGATGTTGCCGAGCGGCGGCAGATCGAGCATCCATTGCGGAACGATGCGGCCATAGCCGACCACGATAATTGCATCCGGCTTCAGGGCGGAGAGTTGAGATTGAAATTCGTCATTGGTTTTGATCTTGTCCGGCTGTGTAATGGGCAAGCTAAATCTGACTGCGCACTGTTTCACCGGAGATCGAGCTAGCTCGAGGCCGCGGCCTTTGGGGCGATCAGGCTGAGTAACCACGAGGCTCACGCGAAAGCCCGCATCAACCAGCCTTTCGAGAGTGGGCGCAGCGAACAGCGGCGTGCCGCAGAAAACGAGATGGAGAGGGAAGGGCATTGAGTGGTTGAGCGATTGGGTGATTGGGCGATTGAACTGCTGCCGCGGACTTGGGACGATGTGTTAATTGCTCAATTACTAAATTGCTCAATTACCCAATTACAAATTCCTTCTACCATTCTCCTTTTTTCATGAGCTTGCGAATCTTGCGTTTTATCAGATCGCGTTTCAGCGCGCTGATGTGGCTGATGTAGAGCTTGCCGTTCAGGTGGTCGGTTTCGTGCTGAAAGGCGCGAGCCAGAATGTCATCGCCGGTTTTCTCGAAAACGTTTCCGTCCAGATCTTGCGCTCTCACCGTCGCAATCTTGGCGCGGCCGACGTTCTCGCGAAAGTCGGGGATGCTGAGGCAGCCTTCGCTCTGCGTGTGGCGGCCTTCGGTGTGAATGATTTCCGGATTAATGAGAACGAGCCTGGCGTCAGGGTTTTCCTTGAAGGTGACGTCGACGACGGCGATGCGGCGCGAAATGCCAATCTGCGGCGCAGCCAAGCCCACACCCTTAGCGGCATACATCGATTCGAACATATCGTCGATCAGTTTCTTGAGCTCGGCGTCGAACACGGCAACGGTTGCGGCTCGCTTCTCCAGCACTGGATCGCCAAATTTCACGATGGGATAGATCATCAGTAGTTTCTCAGTTGCTCGCGGTATCCGGCGAAGTTTCGCACCGTCTCTCCGATGGAATCGCCGCCGAACTTTTCCAGAGCGCAGCGGGCCAAGGTCAGCGCAACCATAGCTTCCCCGGCAACGCCGGCCGCGGGAACCACGCAAACGTCGGAACGTTCGTAGGCCGCCTTCACGGGCTCGCGGCTGGCAAAATCGACGGATTGCAGCGGCCGGCGCAAAGTGGAGATCGGCTTCAAATAACCGCGCACGCGAATTTCTTCTCCGTTGGAAACGCCGCCTTCGATGCCGCCCGCGTTATTGCGAGTGCGTGTGAATGCGGTGAAGCTCGCTGGCTTGCCGTAGCCAATTTCATCGTGCACCGCCGAGCCCGGAGACGCAGCGGCAACGACGCCGGCGCCGATTTCGACCGCCTTCACCGCTTGCAGCGACATGACTGCCGCGGCGAGCAATGCGTCGAGGCGTTCGTCCCATTGCGCGTAAGTGCCAAGGCCGGGCGGAGCGTTGTGGGCGACGACTTCGAAAACTCCGCCCAGCGAATCGCCGGTCTTGAGAACCTTGTCGACTTCTTGTTTCATGCGCTGCTCGATCTCAGAGTCGGCACAGTTCAGCAGAATTGTTTCCTTCTGATGAAGAGCGCGAATCTGCTCCCATGGCACTTCACCTGAAACGGCAACATTTCCCACCGCGACCACATGGCTGAGCACTTCGATGCCAAGTTCGCGCAGAAAGAGCTTGGCCACGGCTCCCACAGCCACGCGTGCCGCCGACTCGCGCGCAGAGGCACGCTCGAGAACATAACGGGCCTCGGGAAAGTTATATTTCAGCGCGCCCGCAAGGTCGGCGTGTCCGGGACGAGGCGAAGCCACCCGCTTGTGTTTCTCCGGATCACCCTCCCCGACCGGCAAAGACTCCTGCCAGTTTTTCCAGTCTTTGTTTTCAAGCTGGATGGAAATCGGTGAACCGATGGTTAAACCTTGGCGCACGCCGGAAAAAACGTGGGCGCTATCGGTTTCAATCTTCATGCGGCCGCCGCGTCCGTAACCCTGCTGACGGCGCCAGAGCTCGCGATCGACGAAGGCCTGGTCTATTTTCAACCCCGCGGGCACGCCGGAGAGAAAAGCCACGAGGGCTTCGCCGTGAGATTCTCCGGCGGTGAAATAGCGCAGCATAAGTGCTCGATTTTACCTGATACGCGGGCTGGAACGATCTTCGCCCACGAGACCGGGGAACCGGAAGAGCCAGCAGGCTCACGAGAACCCTCTGTGGGTGCCAGTTTCCGGCCTGGGTTAATTCTTAACTAACCCGATTTCCACAGGCACAGAATCTCTGCAGACGCTACAATTAGGGCAGACCATTTCAGCACCAGTCTTGGGTTCTGCTTCAGTCTTTTATTGCCACGTCGCAAAATTCTCTGGCCGCTTATAAAAGGAGGGAACTGTGTGCCCCCCCGCACAGATCCGAGTGGAAAATGTTTTGTCACGCAATAAGATTCGCTGTGTGCTCGTGCACGACCACGTCTTGCTGCGGCAGGGATTGCGGCGTTTGCTGGAGGACGAACCTGACCTGGAGGTCGTCAGTGAAGCCGGCAACGCTGCCGAGGCAATCAGTAGAGTGTTTGATTGCCGGCCTGACGTTGTCATCGCGGAAGCCAGCACGCTCGGGTTGCCTGCGCCGGAAGCGGAACGTCTTCTGCAGCGCGAATCTCCGCATACCAAGGTCTTATTTTTGAGCATGCCAGACCAGGAAACCCTGCCTTTCGGTGAAATTCACGAAGCATCGTGGACCTGCACGGTGCGGCAGACGTCCTCTGACGACCTTGTCAAGATGGTTCGCCGCGCTTGCCAGAACGACGCGGAGAATTCTCCGAAACCCGTGACAACGAGCGGCGAAGTAACGGGCGGCGAAATCAGGGGTTCGAGCGAAGAGTTGTTCTCCAGAAAACGCCCGTTGACCGCCCGCGAGCGCGAAGTGCTGAAACTTCTGGCCGAGGGCAGAACAGTGCGCGCAACTGCGATGCTGCTGGGACTTAGCATCAAAACTGTGGATGCGCACAAATTCAACCTCATGCGCAAGCTTGGCATCCACAACAAGGCCGAGTTGGTCATGTGGGCAATCCAGAGGAGAGTCGTGAAAGTCCCGGTGAATTTCTAGCCCGAGCCGGACGGTCTCACAAGCCGGCTCTGCCCAGACACAGCCGCCTCAGCAAGTTCCGCCAAACTGGCCACTTCCATATCTGGCCGGCCCTCGGCTAATTTGACGGCGCCCACTCCTTTTCGCGGCGATGGACGGTTTACCCACACTGTTGCCAAGCCCAGCGACCGCGCCGGAATAACATCGTGATAAATGCTCTGGCCAACATGCAAGACACAGTGGGCAGGCACGCCGATGCGGCTTAATGCCAAGTCGAAGATCTTCAAAGATGGTTTATAGGCCTGCGCTTGTTGCGCCGTGATGATGCAGTCAAATTTCACTTCGAGCAGCGGCCGGGTGCGGGCGAAAAGATCGTCATCGACGTTGGAAATAATCGCAAGCCGGAAGCGGTTCTTGAGTTCGCGGAGCGCCGCCACGGTGTCGGGCCACGGCTTCCATGTGGCGAGTGAATCGGGCAGCGCGTGTATCTGTTCCTCAGTCGGCGTGAAACTGAATTGTTTTCCGAACTGAATTACCACAGACTGAAGCACCTCGCGGTAGCGGCGATATGGTCCCTGCTCGGCCGCGGCCTCGAAGTCCCCATAAAGTTTCAAGATCGTGGCGTCGTCGGCCTCTTTGCCGTGAGCGGCGAGGATCGGCCGCAGGCAGGAAAGAATTCCATCTTCCCAGGCAATCAGAGTCCCATAACAATCGAAAGTCAGAATTTCGAAGCGGCCGAAATCGAGCATAAGAAATCGAGCATAGGCGGCGGCCTTACGAATCCAGACCGGGCAGCGTCGGTGTTTCTTCGTGTGAGGCAGCGGAGCGCTCCGCTTCAGCCTCCTGCTCGAACGCGATGGACGAAGAGTCCACGCTGGGCGGTGCTGGTTTCGGCGCCAGAAATTTTTCCGTATTCAGTAGAGGACGTCCCAGTGAGGCGTTATAACTGGTCCAGGGGCTCTCCAGGTCGGCCTCGCGCTCGAAATGGGCGCGCATAGCCTCCATCTTTGAGTCCAGATCGTCCATGTAGTGCAGCACCAGCGCCTCCGGGAACATAGGCAGCTTGGGTGAGCCGAATTCGTACTCCCCGTGGTGGCTGATGATCAGATGCTCCAGCATTGTCTTCAGCTCCTCGGGAAAGCCCGGCACCAGCGCGATTTTAGCCTGCAACATTTCCAGCTCGATCACCATATGGCCCAGCAACTGGCCGCGCGTGGTGTAGGAGAACGACCGTCTGTAGGTGAGTTCGTGAATCTTGCCGATGTCGTGCAGAAAAGCGCCGGAGAGCAGCAGGTCGCGGTTTAGGTGAGAATAGTTTTTGCAGATCAGATCGCAAGAGCGAAACAGCGAGACCACATGGTCCAGCAGGCCGCCGATGCAGGCGTGGTGCAAAGTCTTGGCCGCCGGTGCATCGCGATAAGCCGCCGCGACATCGGCATCGGCCATGAATGCCTGCAATAACGCCCGCAGCTGCGGATTCTGAATGGAGACGACGAAAGCTGCCAGCGTCTGCCAGAGTTCGTCGACGTTCTTGCTGGTCTTGGGCAGGTAATCCGCGAATTCGATCTCCGCTTCGCCCAGCTTGCGAAGCTTGTGAACGGTCAACTGGAAGCGGTTCTTATACTTGTTGATAAGGCCTTTGACCTTGAGAAAATCGTCCTGCTCGAAAGCGTTGAGCACTTCCTCAACGTTATCCCACATCTTGGCTTCAAGCTGGCCGCTGCGATCGCCGAGGGTAAGCGCAAGGTAAGGCTCGCCGGTTTTCTTGGGCTTGATCTGCTTGCTGACCACCACGAAGTTTGCGGTAATAATCTTGTTTTCGTGGCGGACGCAGTCGCAGATGTAAAAGTCCTTCATGTAGAAATGCAAACCGCAGGGACACCGCATCCCGCGGAAGGCGTATTCAGATTAAACCTTTTCGCAGGAACTTGTCCCACTGCCAGACTTTCGGAAGCCGTGCAGCCTGGGCATCTGGATCTCGCGCGGAGCCGCTCTCTCAGAGCACCCACAGGAATTTCTTTTTCTTCTTTTTCAGATTCTTGTCGGCTTCTTTGGCGGCTGCGGTCTCAATGGGTTTGGTTTCGTTAGGGCTGGCGCCGGTATCCACGTAGCCCGTCTTCACGTCGATGTACGCCTCTTCGCGCAGTTTGGTCAGGTAGGCGCGGAGAGCCGGTTGCAGCTTCTGGTAATAAAGCGCGTCCTGAATCCGCGGCTCCACGTCCTTCATGGCCGGGATACCGGCCCTCTGGTGTTCCGTTACTTTCAAAATCACATAGCCCTGTTTGGTGCGGATCGCGTCGCTGACCTCGCCCGCTTTCATGGCGAAAGTTACGTCTTCCAGTTCCTTCGCCAGTGTGCCTCGTTTGAAGCTGCCCAGGTCTCCGCCTTGCGCCGCCGAAGGTCCGTCGGAGTTTTTCTTGGCGATGTCTTCGAAGCTGGCGCCGCCGCGAATCTGTTTCAGCAGATCGTTAGTCTTGGCTTCCGCCGCGGCCAGAGCCACCGCGTCCGCAGCTTGCTTGGCGTCGGCGTCCGGTTTCGGGGCCCCGGCGTCCGGCGCTGCGGGCTTGGCCGGAGTCACCAGGATCTCGCTGAGCTTGATGGCTTCCGGCTGCTCCATCTCGCTCTTGTGCTCGTCGTAGAACTTCTGCTCGTCGTCCTTGGTGATGGTGCCGTAGAGGCGCTGGCCCACTTCATCCCCAATTACCTTCTGCGTGATGATGCGGTTGCGGATGTTCTGCTTGAAATCCTCGTACGAAATTCCCTGGGAACTGGCCGCCTTCTCCAAATCCTCCATGGTGTCGAGCTTCATATCCTTGCGCATCTGGTCGAGTTGCTTGATAAGCTCCGTGTCGCCGGAAATGCCCAGATCCTTGCCCTTTTCCAGCAGCAATTGCTGATCGATCAGATCGCGCAGAATGTCGCCCTCGCGCTCGGCATACAGCTTATCGGCATTGGCCGCATCCTGTTTCTTCACGTCGTCCCGGAGTTCGTCTTTGTTGCGGCTGAACTCGGAGCTCGTAATGATCTGGTTATTGACGCGGGCGATAATCTCTTCCACCACCTGGGCCGAGGCCAGCGTGGAAAAACAGGTCACAGCGATGAGCAAACCGTACAAATTTTTCATAGAGGCTGTTTTCATAGAAGCCGGGAGCACACTGCCTGGTTTCCGGAAGTTAGTTTTGCAAGCTGAAGTTACGCTGGCCGGATCGACTGGCCACGCGCGCTTGAACGCATATTATTCTACTACTTGCGGCGGCTCTGTGGGCCGCCTTCCGCAGGTAAGTCGCCGCCCCTAAATGAGGATCTGGACGGCTCGGAAATCCTTAGTTCTGTCATCCTTCTATGAAAGAAGGGCTGGCTGGTCCACTTGTTTTTTTGTTGGCGAGCATAAATAAGAGCGGCTGCCCCACTCGTCGCGCCCGTAGGCCCTAGGCCGACTGGCCCAATCTACTCTGAGGCAAATGACTCGGCGCCCAGCCTTAAGCGTCCCGCACTCAAGGTTGGGCAAACCTGCCGTAACTCCCGCCGCTACTTCCACCTACGGCGATTTCCACAGGCCATTGTACGTACACCGCGCCTATACAAAATGTTCCCATGGGAACACTCGCCACACTTGCTCCCAATGTTCCCACGGGAACATTGGGCAGGCAAGCCCGGTCACTTCCTGGTTGAGGATGAGTTGAGGGAGAGTGCTAGGGTGTACGCAGCAGGGCGAGGGCGGTGTAGTCTTTGTGGTCGGCGCGTTCGGAGGCGAACTCGCCCACCTCATTCAAAATCGAAACACAGAAGGCCTGCGCCGCGCGCGAACGATCAGCTTGCAGGTGTAACTTTACGCGCGACAGGCCAAAATCCGGGTCGGGATTCTTATCGTCTTTGCTTTCGCCTTCGACGACTCCCCGCGAGACCAGCAGAACCACCGCGCCTTTCTCCAGAGCGACGGTGGGAGCCTCCCACGTGGCGTGAGAAAACAAGCCGAGCGGCAGGCCAGTGGAAGCGAGCTCGACGACGTCGGTGCCGTCGCGCAAAAGTCCCGGAGTGTGTCCGGCGTTGGTATAGCAGAGGGTGCCGAAGTTTTCGTGGTAGCAGCCGACGAACGCGGGGCAGGAGCGCACGCCGCCGGCGGCCTCCATGATGCCGAGATTGAGCTTGATGCAAAGTTCGGTCATGGCTTCGGCTTCGTTCATGTCGGCGCGGGAAAAGAGTTCGGTGCCAACGGTACGAAAGATATTCTGAGCGGCGTCGAGGATCTGCTGATTGTCGGCGCGGCGCCCCGCGATGTCGATCGAACCGAACAGGACGCGTTCGGGGCCGACGCGCAGAGAGTCGTAATGATCACCCGAGAAGTGGCCGCCCTGAGTGGAGGCTGCGATCTCAGCGCCGTCGATCGCAGAAAACTGGCTGGGGACGGGGCTTGGCGCCGCAGCAAAATTCCCGGCACGAGGCTGGAACAGGGCACACATGGAGAGCAATACCAAAATCGAAACTAGCACAACGGCTGGCAGTGAGCAACCATGCTGCGCTGAGTTCGACATTAACGGTAAATAATGAATTATGATTAACGTAGGTTAATATACAAAAAGTTGCCTTCGGGCGGCTGCTCCAACGTACCCGTCGAAGACCGCGACAGGTGGGGCACGCCTCGGTGGGTTTCGGAGCAATCCCGCGATTTGATGTCGGCAAATCGGGAACTTGAGGCATTCTCCTACCCGGTATCCATGACTTGCGCGGCCCGCTGGACGCTTTAGCCGTTCAAAATCACCAATGAGTCAGGAAGTTCAGGAGTGCCGAAATCCTGACCGAGAATCTCTTCATACTTTTCAAAGGTCTGCCGTGCCAGTCGAGACCAGCCCCCGGAAATTCTTACCAGCGAAAGTCCCCCAGCTCCCAGGCTTTTCGCCAATGCCGGGCTGGTCAGAACAAGCTCCAGAGCCTGGGCAAGCCGCGCTGGATCGGAGGGAGGAACGAGGATTCCCGTACCGCCGTCGATCACCGCATCCCGGCATCCGGCCAATGCCGAAGCGATTACGGGCTTGCCGCACGCACCCGCCTCGTGCAGCACTAAGCCAAATCCTTCCGAGTCGAGCCAGCCCCGGATTCTGCGCTCCTCGGGCGTCAGCACAAAGACATCGCAGGCGTTGTAAAGGGCGAGCAGGTCATCGTCGGAAATGCCGCCCAGCATCGAGACCTGGTCCTGCATGCGCCGTTCCCGGACTGCGTCAGCCAATTCTTCGCCGCAGGAACCTTCCCCCACGACCACCCAGTGCGCACGAAATGGGAGCCTTCGGATCGCTTCCAGAACGTTGAGATGACCCTTGCGCGGAGCGAGGCGGCTCACCGTCAAAATCAAAGGAACATCCGCGGGAATTTGCCACGCGATTCGAGCCTGCTCGCCCAGTTCAGGCCACGGCCGGAAGAAGTCGATATCGCAGCCGGGGGTAAATACATCCACGGGAGTCTTTACCCCCCATTCCCGCACCAGCGACGAGGTGTGACTGCTTACCGCGAAGATGGAATCACAGGCATTCAACGAATCCACAATATAAGGAGTTGGATCCTCGCCGGCTGGCGAAGGCTGTTGGCCGGTAAGGTCATTGCCATGCACGGTTGCCACGGTCGGCATCCACTCGGGAATCGCAACGCGGCAAAGCGCGCTGTGGGCGCTGCCAAAATGCACGATGTCGGGTGCGAAGCTTAGCACGATGTCATCGAGCGCTTCAATAATTTGTTGCCACGCGGCTGTCCGGCTCGACGCCCTGGGTCCCACGGCGAAATGCGCGATGGGCTTGTTTCCCGGGTACCACTGTCCAAGCTTCGTGACCAAGCCTACTTCACAGAAGTCTGAGAGGCTACCGATCGTCTTCTCAATGAAGATTTGCTCTCCGCCGATCTGCGGGAAGAGAGTTCCGGTGATCCAAAGAACTCTCATCCTGGCGCCAATCCCAAGTGCGCCTCTGCGCGATTCCTGCTTGGGCGCACTCCCCAAAGATACTTGGGAACGAGGGCTCGAAAATTCTTCGACATATTGAGGCAACAGGTTGCGCTGCTTTGACAGGAAGTGGAGAATCCTGACTCCCGCCGTCTGCGCCGAATCAATCGACGGGAACCTGTTCGCCGGGCAATTCCAGGCTGATGACAAAGTGTGGGCCTCGGTTCCGGTATGAGCAAGGGCGCGCACCAGCGCCATTTGGTCGAGGTTGTGGAATCTCTTCCACTCCTCATGCCACACCTGAAACAGTCGATCAGTCGCCGCACACCGGCGCCACAGGATCACGCCACTATTAAAATAAGGGCGCTGTCTTAACGCCACGCTGTCCATGTACTCCAATTCACTTCGTCTTAAATTTGCTTTCTCCCAGCTCACGTCGAGAAAACTTCCAACATCCGTTTGTAAGTCGTTAGCTAGACAAATGTCAGCAAACTGTAACTCATTCCAGATGGCCTCGATAGAAGCGATGGTCAATGTATCGGCATCCAGGAATAAGGTGACAGGAAATCCGAACGCATTCAGCTGCGTCTTGTAGTGACGAGATCCCCATTCATCGTCTACTGAGGGTACTTGCACCACTTCGAAGTTCAGATGTTGTTTCTCCCAGTGCTCCACGTCGGTTACGACGCGAATTGGTCCCTGGTAACCGAATCGCCTCAGAAACGAGATGCTCTGAGTCGTCAATTGGGTAAGGGCATCCCCGATGGAGAGGTATACGATGCCAACCGAAGAGGGCGCGCTACTCGAATCCTTCATAATCTTTATTCCGATCCATTGTGCTCGTGCCTGTGGCGATAGCCCTACGCGAACGAATTGATCTATGGCGAGCCCGTCCCTGCTCCCTATTGAAGAGAGCCGGTGAATCCCTCATCTACATAATGCAGCAGGATCGACGAAGAGCTATATCCACGAGGCAATCTGTCACGGGAGTGGGGAAGGTATCGTCCACGATAAAGCAACCCGTCGCCGATGTGCTGCCACACCCGGAGCATCCCGTCGGCCGTCTGCAACTCGATGGGCCAGGGATTCTGCGCCTGGGGTTCAGGCGAGGCGTCAACGCACAGCGTGATGCTGTACTCACATTGCTCCCGGTCGGTGTGCCGGCTCAATTCGGATTCGCTCTGGTAGGCAACAAAATATGCATAGGAGGGTTTGACCACACTGGCGGCGACGTCGCTGACCACGTGGGCGAATTGATAGTGGTAAAAGCGGGAGACAGCCTCATTGTAGGCCGCATAGCGCCGGTCAACTTGCGGATCGCCGAGAGAAAACGACCCCATCCGCGTGTGGTAACGATAGTAGCGGCGGAGTGCGCCGATATGAAAAGGGTGAATAAGGTTGGTCAGAGTGGTGTATCCGCGTTCAAATTGGCCCGCACTGTCTTTCACCGTATGCAGCCATTCACAACGGCGGCGCCCTTCGTAGTTGCGCTCCACCAGAATGTTCGCCTCTCTCAATACCCACTCAACATGCGCGGGAAGGGCCAATGGCAGGGGATATCCCGGCGCCATCCCACTTAGATAACCGAAATACACGCACCCCACCCAGAACGGCCAGATTACGCCAGTCGCCGGATCATCGACCCACACCACCCAATCGCTCGGGCAGAAGTACTCTGAGAACGCCACCCGCACGCCTTTATCGGGCGGCAGCGGTCCATGCCATGAGAACCAGCACTTGGGATTCACGATCAGGTCCGCGGAGGGATCATGCGCCCGTATCAACCGCGAGGGCACCAGGTAATGGGGCTGCTCATCCAGCAGACAATGATAAAGATGGGCGGGAAATCCAAAAGGTGTGCTCATCGGTGCAACCATCCGTTCACTGTAAATCGACTGTCCATAAAGTCTGTTGACACGCACTGCACGGGAAGAACTTCGTGCAGGTATTCACTGACGAAAAAGCAGATCTGGTTCTGCGCGGGCGTGATCACGGAATACGGACCGGGCGCCCGGTACTCGCCGTTTTCGAGCTCGGTATCGAAGATGCAGAGCTCGCCACCCGTAAAAGGCTGAGGCTGACGGTAGAAAAAATAGACGAATGTAATGAGCCGGCTGCTCAACGAATCAGTTCCGTTATCGTTGTGCCTGCGAAAGAACTCCCCGTTGTTGGTAGCGGTGAGCTGAATCTCCACATCCTTAATTGGGAACCATGGAAAATCCAACCCAGCCAGAACCTGCGGCAGGAAGGCGAAGATTCGCTCGGTGAATACATCGCGGAATTCGCCGAGTTCGAAGAGGACGCGTGAGCGCCGGTAGCTGGTGTCGACCTGGTGAGTGCCGCCGGCGCCGACCACGCGCGTCGCAGAAAAGTCGTTGCCGCGCTCATACGTGTAACGCATGAGATTTTGCCACTCCTCGGCCACAAGAAACTCATCGAAAACTACAAGCGGGACCTGAGCGTTTGTCTCGAGTGTCATGCGGAATCCTTATTCTTTATTCTTTCGCGATTGCCGGGTAGTCATAGGGAATAATCGCAGCATAGACCAACCTCTGTCCGTACACCGTCGCCTCGCGGGCGCTGCCCGACCAGACCGGAATTTGCTCGAACTCACGGACTACAATGCGAAAGTCTCCAGCGGCCGGAGCCGTTGCGAAGGCGACGGTTCCAGCCCACAAGACGCTACCCGGCTGGTTTGGCGCCGGTTGGTCCTCGGTGACTGTAACCACGCTGGATGGAGCCGGTTCCCATCCCATGTTGGTCATCACTTTCGGCATCGCCTGTTCTACGGACACCGTCAATAGCGGCGTGGACGGCCCTTGGGGTGCGAGACCACCTACAAATACGCGGGCCTGGCTTGGGTTTGTGGGATTGATACTGACGACAGCGGAGCGATCGGGAGTGAGTTGCACAAAGTCGGCAAGCACGACTCGCGAAAGTTCCACACCTTGAATGGAATGACTCTGATAGCGAGCCAGGGCCATGCGCACTAAGGGCGCATAGGAGGTGGGATTGCTGAATTCGATATCGCAGAACCACAACTGGCGCGCCTGGTCATATTGCACGGTGTGCGCGGCCACGTCGAATGCCTGGGACGTCTCTTCGAGGGTAAGCCCGGTTGCGGTCGCCGCCGCTTCGGGAAAATCGTAGACATTCGGCACCAAATCCACCGCTCCGGTTTGCCAGATAGGGTCGCCTCCCCACTGCGTGAAGTACGGCTTGTAGGTCTCACGCAAGGCATAGCTGGGAGGGTTAAGCGAGATCGGCCACAGCACTACGCCGAGTAACTCATCGTCACCGGAGGAATACCAGGGCCGACTGAGGTAAACACGGACACTGTTTCCGTAGCGAATGGAGGACTTGACATTGGTCGTCTCCTGTTGCTCCCATCCGAAGGTGGGAACCACATACAAGACTTCGGGCGGGGCGGGCCACGCCGAACTTGGAACATCGACAACCAGGGGCTCTCCAGTTCTGGTAAAGTCCAAGCCCGCCGGAAAGTACTCCTGGAAACGAGATGTCGCAGTGGGGGTGTAAGTAACCCATCGATGCTTCGAGTCATTGAAGTTATGGATTGGGGCGGCGACGATGCCCGGCTGATCGACGCCCTCAAGTTCGTCGACAGGAGCGGCAAACCACAGATTGTCAACCTGGGGTATGTAGATGGCCACCGCCCGCGTAGTGGAAGCGGGTGCATAAACCGGCCCAGCCTCGGGCTCTGCCAGCGGAATCGTTTCCACATGATCGCTTTGGATGGAGCTTGTAGGGCCGGGCAGAGAGACATTGTCCTCGACTTCGATCCAGCTTCCCTGCAAATCGATCCGGGCTGTGCTGTTGGCGTGAATCTGCATGCCACCAAGCAACACCGCCGCGTGGGAGCCCAGACTCCGCCAGGCGGTAATCGGGGTAAAGTCGTTTCGCAGCGCGGAGGCAAAGATGGGGTTTGATGGCTGATGCACCACCGGCAATTGCAGAAAAGCAGGCAAACCGATCGGCTGTTGGACAGCGTGCACCATGGTCAGCGTCCGCGACGGGGTGATCATTTCATGACCGCCCTCAGTGACGAGACGCGTCAGCAAGGCGAGAATGTCGCTGCTGTACGGCACCAGGGAGTTTGCGCCTGCCGTTGTCATCAGATAGGCTTCGTCTGATTCAAAGAGCTCGCGTATCCATCCCCACACCGCCATAATGCTCAGGTCGCTCGGAGAAAGATAGCTACTTAGGTCGACCACCGCTACGGAAGATTTTTCCAAGCCCAGGCGCAGCGTCCGAGTTGCCGGGTCCCATTCCGGAGGTTGCGATGCCTCCTGCATGGTCATCAGAAAGGCTTCGCGCTCCGGCCATTGGGTGCCGAAATCGATGAATGTAACGGAGCCCAGATTCGGTTGAACGTCGGGCAGCGGGTCGTAATTCAGTTCCCCGCTTGCCAACAGGCCATAAGTATTATCGGGAGTATTCGGCAGATCTCGAAGCGCCGCACCCCGCGATAACGGGTCGGGCAAATACAACACTTGTAATGTGTCCTGGGATTCAAGCTGCACGCCCCCCTGCTTGGGCAACTCGTATTTGTCGCGCGCCACGATCAGGTTGAAAAGACTTGAGTCGCCCCGCAAATGGCCATGCACATTGTCGAACATGCCATGATGCTCCGCCATGCGTACCGAAGTGCGCGGCGGCGCCACGTGCCGGGAATCGATCTCCGCAGTCGGCACCACATCCAGCGAGGGATCGCTGTTGAAGGACCGGATCACCAGCCGCTCCAGCGAAGCTCCGGGCTCGGGTGGGTTCTGGAGAACCAACAGGGGCGGAAGGACAGGCTCGAAACGGAGGTAGGGGAGCAGAACTCCGCCACCCGGAAGCGCGTTCTGTTGCTGAGTCGGGGCCGTCAAAGGCAGACTATTGCCCGCCAAATCCACGGCCCTGGCGCGGAGCCTGTACTGGTCGCCGAAGCGCAACTCCGGCAGCGAGCCCGCCACCGCCGCAAACTTCGTCGCCATTTTGAATGGAGTGATGGGCTCATCCATCGTCGGGTCTGGCGTGGTCGCTTGACTCGGATCGGGGCTGCGATTGAGGGCCAGACCGGGGCGCTGCGCACTCAAGCTCCAGCCATCCCAGCGAGCCACGCGCTCATGCACAAAGATGTCGGTGCTGGGTTGCGGAATATCGGCTGCGGTGGCGATCGGGTCCGCCGGGCGCGTTGGATCGTCGGCAGGCGACGCTGCCGCGGGCTGCAGGAAGCCTTCTTCGTCCGCGGTTGCCAGCGAAATCGTCTGATTCGGCCCGAATAGGTAAGTACCGTTGCGACGATGGAGCGAATGCCATTTGCCGGTGCGCGTGGAATAAATGTCAATGCGGAATCCGCGTGTCAGATCGCGCACGTTCAGCGCGCGGGGGAAGGCGGTGTTGCTGGTGAGGGCCTGATTGAAAGCATTGTTGTCGGTGATCGATTCGAGCAGTTGTTCTCCGCGCCCATTTGCGATCAGGGCGATGCCTCCGGTACGCAATGAGTTCAGATCGGTCCCAACCACCGAAGGGTCGGCTTCGTTCAAAGCGACATTATCTGCCAGCGTCAACGCATTCAGGAGCGCGCCGTCCACGTCAACCTGCATCAATTGGTAATTGTCGGGCGACAGCATAAGAAAGCCGTTGGCTACGTCCCCGGCTTCAAAATTTCCCGCCGCAGCCTCCGGTGGTGGCGTTGCCGGTGCGGCGGCGAATATCGTCTTGCTGGACTGATACCCAGTGCTGGGGAATCCATACGCCGGTTTCAGCGACCATGAGAAGCCCGGCTGCAGGGTCTTGACGGCTAGCGTGTTGTAGATCCCTGCTGACGGCGATGGCGGGCACAACGAGGTTGGCGCCTCAATATCGAAGACCAGTCCCAGCGCCCGCAGCAGTGCCGGATAGGAGTTGATGGCGGTGAGCGCCTGGTGGAAATCCAGCGTCTTTTCGAAGCCCTTTGCGTCGGTGGGAAAATCCGGACGGTTTGGCGCCGGAGGAATGTTATGAAAGAGAGCAAAGCGAGTTGCGGAATCGTTCACGTTGGCCGGCATCGTCAGGGTGGTTGGAATGCCATCGGGCGGTGTGGACGAAGCGTTCAGGCTCGCGGTTTCACGGATCGCGCCTACGGTCGTCTCCGCGAACGCGTGCTGCTCGTTCCACATCGTGACCCGCATGTTCGACCGGGCAGTCGAGAGCAAGGACGTGGATCCATCCCGGAAGGCGAGGGGTCGCATCAAAGCTCCGAGGCCGCGATCATCAACATCCGTATTTCGGCCGCTGCCCACGGTCTGATACAGATATTTCAAGTAACTCAGGCAATCACTCACCGGATAAGACACAATCAGCCGATCCGTGAAACTCGAGGTCTCGAACGGCGCAACATAGGTCTGTGGGGTAAAGATGTTCTGCCATAGATCGGGGCGCAAGTGGGAACGATCCGCGGCGACCGTGGCCGTCTTTGAGCCGCATGCCAAGACAAAACTCAATCCACTTTTTTGAATCAATCCGGGCCAGTTGAGGAAGTCCGGGAACTGCGAGAGCGTTCCGCCGTCGCTCAGGCGCGGCGTCAGGTAGAGAGAGAGACTCAACTTGTTCTGGGCGGTAATCCCGTTTGGCAATGCGACGAAGACTAGAGTCTGGCTGGGCATCTCGGATCTTCTCCCTGTCACGCAAAGGCGGCTGCGTATTGCGACCAATCCTGCGTCGTGAGAACGTTTTCGACGCGCGGGTCTCCCGGCTCGCTGCCGTAGCTTCTTTCCACAGAAATGCTGACTGACGCACTGAAGAACAAAATGTGGATTGCGACTGTCAGGGTTGCGCGGCCCTGCACCTTGCTCTTTCCGTTGGAGGTCTCGTAGCTCAATGACAGGTTCAGGTCGAGGGAGATGGAAATGATGCCCAGGACGGAAACTTCGCCCCCGACGTCGACAAAGCCTGTCAGGTCTGAGGAGGTGCCGGTGAGTTTGAAATAGATGCCGGCCATGGCATGGACGCTGCCCGATGCGACGCCGAGATCCAGGGAAAACTCTCCGCCGAACTCCAATGCCCCCTCGACCATTTGCACGCCGTCGGCGTTCACGATCAGGTGAACGAATCCCCCGCCGCCCAGGCATTCGACGGTGATCAGGAAAGGCGAGTTGCGTTTGGCGAAAGCAAACTCGAATCCAGGCTGGCCGTCCAGATAGGGAAGATCAAGCCCGGTCGTGATCGAGATATTCTCAAGCGAGAATACACCGACCGAAACCGGCGGCAGTCCCAGCGTGTAGCTGACGACAATCTCGGAGGGTTCCAGGTCGATCGACGGTCCGGCTCCCCCGAAAATTCCCGGCGGCAAGACGTTGGCCAGCGTTTGTACGAACGACAGCGGGCCGATGAATTGTATCGGCGAATTGCTCGGAAGCTTGGCCACCACATTCAGCTTCTGGCCGTTGCTTGAGCTGAACTTGAGCGAGTTGATGGTCAGCGCGATCACGCCGAGCAGGTTGAGTTGAAAGTTTGTGAGCTGCCCGTTGATCTCCGACGAAGGTGGTCCTCCCGTCATATTTCGGGTGAGGGCCGCCTTCAAAGTCAGAGCGGACGAGAGTCCATTTTGGTTGAATTGGATCTTGACCGGATCCTGTTCAAAGTCCTGCAGTTGAGGACTCCATTGGATCTTGGTCACCATCGACGTTGGGTTTTTGGAATTGGGCTCCAGGACAGTGCGGATTTCCGGCGCATTTTGCGCCGCGTCGGCTAAGTTCGAGCTATCCACCGGGATCAGCTTCTGAAGTGGAATGGCTCCGAATAGCTGTGCCGTGATATCGAAAAATTCCGCCGGATTAATCTTTCCCGCCGCCGCATCGGAGGCGCTTCCCGCCACCAGGCCCTTCCGGGCAGACAACGCAGTCAAGACCAGGACGGGAGTGGAAAATCCGCCCGACTGCCCTGCGTTGAAGGCGATCTGAGGTTGCGGATTTGAATTCGGTTGCGGGTCTTGAATCGCCACATAGACCCCGGCGTTGCTGTCCAATCCATTTTGCAAATAGCCGGAGTACAAGTTGATCGCCAGGGGAGAAGTCGTTCCCAGGATCTGTTCGACTGAAGGAACTGTCGCCGTCGCCCAGTCCAGAGAAGGAATGAACGGCGAAATCGGGTAGGGTGGCTCGGTAAGCTGTAGCTCCGTCGTAAAGTAGAGTTCTGTAGTTCGCAGCGTAGTGTCGCCCGCATCCGGGTCGGCATAGGCAATCTTTTGGCCGTTCAACGTGCATACCCGCACCGTATCGTCGCTTGCGTAAATGGTTTGCACACCCTTCGGAAACCCCTCGTCATCGCTCACGAAAACCAGCGGCGCCAGAAAATCAATGCTGTTTCCCGCCAGGTCCGTCGCCACTACGTGGAATTGAAAGTACTGGCTGTTCACTTGCACCCAGAAGGACTGATGCGGATTGCCATCCCCGGTAAGCATCACTGGAACGTCGATGTCCGGCGTGACCGTGGTCTTGATGCGGACACTCTGCCAAAACGGCATCTCGCGTTTGCCATACTGGTAGGGTTCGCCTCCATAACTCAACTCCGGCTCGCGCACCACGATGTACATGTGCTGCCGCAGATAGGCTGTGGCTTGGGTCACCGTGCTTCCATCCGGAGGCACAATTTTTCTTTCCGTCACCTTGATCAGCGAAGCCGCGTGGCCAAACGGATAAAGATAGCCCGCGTACACGACGCGCACATATTGGTCGCGTCCCAGCGTGGCCTGATGGCACCACTCCATCAGATCCAGAGCCTGGGGAGCGCCAGTTGTGTCGGTGTATGTGGGTAGCAACTGCCAGCTTCCGCGCGACGAAAGATAACCACCCAAGGGCGAAAGAAAGAGACGGCTGGCTTGAATGGGTACAGGCGTCCATGGGCTGCCCGGACCAAAGCTGCTGGGAACGGAATAACCCAGCGTGCCCGAGGTCAATATGACGATCTGCATGCGATCATGCGGATCCAGCGACGAGCGAAAAGGTATCTCCTGATCCAGAAGCGGAATTGGGCCGTGATCGGTGAAATCGTCGGACCAAATCGCGCGGAGAGGAATGGTATTGCTGTCGCTCGCTTCGTCTATAACCTGTTCCGTATTCTTACCCGAGGTTACGTTCTTGATTGTGCCCAAGCGCGTATGCCACAGAGCGGTCCGGCCGGCAAAGGTTTCCGGCTCGGTCGCGTGAGCCCAGCCCACACCTTTTTCTGGCGAAAGCACGATCCGCCAGGGAATCTCAATTGCGGTTTGCAGAAATGCCGGCTCTGGGATCGGCGGCGGTAACGGCGTACCCAGGGCGACCGGCGAAACCACAAGCTCCAGATTCGACCAGTCCAGCAGACCTTCGATGGTGTAGGGAATTTCCTTTACGCTCGGCGGTACCTCAAATACGAGCCGGCTTTGTCCCGCCAGGTAAGCCGGAACTGAACCTGGCGCAGCCAGCGGATCGTCGCCCGTGGGCAGCGGGGGAACGGGTGAGTCGAAGCCGGGATTCGATGTGATCTCCGCGGCCACCTCAAAATACGCTTGCTCCAGAATGCTCTGCGGCGCGAACCACACCACCAGGTAAGCCGGGGTTGAGGCATCTTGAATGACGAGTTTCGGATTCCTCGAATTGGAAGTGTCGAGGCGAAGATTGACAAAGTTCACGTAAAACGAAAGCAGATCATCCGGGCGCAAAACCTCGAGAGGGTTCAGTCCCAGGATGATGGGGATAACTGGCTTCACCGGCACAATGGGCGTTACCGGCACGATTGGCTTCACTGGCACGATGGGCTTCACCGGCACAATGGGTTTTACCGGCAAGATGGGCTTGACTGGCGCAGTTGGGATCGCCTTGACGGGAGCGCTCGCAGCGGTCGCTTTTGCCAGCGCGGAATTCGCCCGAGCGGCTTTGGTAAGCGGCTGAACCACCTTCGTTTGCGAGGGTTTTTGCGCTTCCTGTTTGTTCTTCGCCTGCGCAGGCTTCTTCTTCGCGGGCACTGGTTTCGCTTGCGCAGGCTTCGCAACCAGTTGATTCTTGGGCTCCGCCTGGGATGGAGCAGGTTTCTCAGACCTGACGGAGTTCGCGGCATGCTCGGCCCGCCCGTCACCCTGGGGAGCGGATTTCTTCGTGCGGGGCTTTCTTGCTGGCATGGTGCGCGTCTCCGAATGGCGGTCGATCACACGATCTCGCCACCCGCCTGGTCCTCTATTCCGAAGTAACCCACGAACCACTCGAAGGAACGGCGTTGATTCTCCTCAAGCCAGCTTCTTCGTTCCCATACGTCGCTCTGGTTTACTAACTTCAACGCGGCTTGGAACACTTGCGGGAACGAGCGGGAGTAATACCGGAGTACCTGCATGCATCCCAACTCGCTGAGGTAAAGCAGCGCAAAACGCAGACTGTTATGGACCCAATAGTCGCGAATGGAGTGAAGAAAAAATGCGAACCGGTCTCTGCTCTTGAATTCATGCTGCACTTCCAGGCCTGCTTGGCAGTGGATCTCGGCGCCGCGCAGCCAGGCGCGAACGCTGAATTCCGGTTCGCCCCCGCCATACAGAATCATGCCCGGGTCGTAACCACCCAGCTCATAAAAGAGTTCGCGCGTGAGCACGGTGGCGTGGCAGGTCGCAATCTGCACTGCCGCTGTACCATTCCCCGGTTCACGGTTCCAGGATGTACCCATGAGTGGTACCAGCAAATTGCAGCCGTAACTGCGAAACTCCGTCCCTTTCTGCACGGTTGTCGCAGCCAGGATGCGGTCACGTCGAATCCGCCGCAACACCAGATCGTCCCATCCGGTTGAGAATTCCACGTGGGCGTCGGTCATGAACAGAATGTCCGCAGAGGCAACTTCGGCGCCTCGGTTGCGCGCGTGATAATTTCCCGAACGCTGGTCAAGGCCCTCGACACGAATATCGATATTGGGCTCCTCCAGCAGCCGCGGCAAAGCGGATACCAGATTGGCCACCGTGCCGTCCGTCGAGCCATCGTCAACGATCACGAATTCGATGCGCGCGCCACTTGTCCTGGCGCGCGCAATGCTCTGGATTGTCGGCGCAATTCTGGACTTTTCGTTGTGCGCCGGAATCACAACGCTGATGTCTGCTTGCACGGCGTTCTAATCCCTCCTTGCACCCAGAGAGGCAATCGCGGTAATGGCAGTGATCGCGGTGGTTGCCGTAGTCGAGACCATAGATACAATGCCGAGCACCGAAGTAGCGCAGCAGCATGATCCGCCTCCCCCGCCGGGCGCAGCGACTCCACCCGGCAGCCCCAGTCCGGCCACAATTCCCCCGGGTCCGGTGGCCACAGTCCCACCGCCGCCTTGGCCGACGCCTCCCCCTCCCGGATAGCTGACAACGCCGCCTGGAGCACCACCCTGTGGTTGCACGACTCCCGGATAGAAAACCGGCGCCATAATACCCGGACTTCCGGGATATCCGCTCGGGGTCGCGGGGTAGCCACTAGGTCCAGGGTAGCTGCTTGGAGCGCCAGGGTAACTGCTTGGTGCGCCCGGATAACTGCTGGGTGCGCCGATAGAACCGCTGGGTCCACTCGGAGACAAACCCGGCGATGGCTGCCCTGGAGTGCCCGGAGATGCCGGAGGCTGGCCTCCCGGTGTGCTTCCCGGTCCGCTCGGTGAAGGCCCGGATGGCGACTTACTCGGACCGGTAGACGGCGAAGGACCGGGCGCTGCCGGTGAGGGACCGGGCCCGCTGGGTGTTTTGGTCGGACCTGCCGGTGAGGGACCAGGACCACTCGGCGTCTTGGTCGGACCCGCCGGTGATTTACCGGGGCTGCTTGGCCCTGAGCCGGGTCCCACCGGCGTTCCCGAGCTACCGGCGGCGTCGGCGAAACTATACACTGCCTGCTTGAATCTGGGCTGCGTATAGAAAGTGCTCCCAGTGCGGGGTTGTGCGATTCGCACGGCTGGATTGCTCTGCTGATTGCCATGTTGCGCTGGTTTGGTTGGACGTAAAGCCATGAAAGTTTCCTCCACTCTTTCGTAGCGCGGATCCCGCTGGGGTCCCGCGGTTGATGGTTATCGAAGTGTGGCAATCGCCGTGATCGCCGTAATCGCAGTTTGAGATGTGGTTGTTACTGTCGCCACAAGAGCTGTCACATACGGAGAACAGTCGCATCCCTCTGAGCTGTTCGGCGGCCGAAAAACGGCAGCTTGGTTCGGCGCTGTCTGCATCGGTATGTGTTCCTGGACACTGGGCGGATTCTCGGAAACTGGAATCGGAGCCCCATAGCTGGGCTCAGTCATGCTCGGGGCGGGTTGTGCTTGTCGAAGGACCGGTATCGTAGGCAGAGGGTACAGGGGCAGACGGCCAACCGGTACCCGAGTTGGTATGTTCTGCCAGGGAAAAGGTCCCAGCGGCGACGGGGCCCGAAGCGGAGTCGGCGCAGGTGCGGAAGCGGTCGGCGATGCAGCAGGCGCGGGTTGACTCACCGGAGATCCCACGGGGGCGGGAGACGCAGGTGCAGGCGCAGGTGCAGGTTGAGGCGCCGGACTGGGTAGTGGGGGCAGATTGGTCAAGACCGGCTCCGGAGGCTGCCCTGAACCTTCGGGAGGCAGTAATCCATCATTCGCAACGGGTGCCGTTAAATCATCTTTCGTTGCAGCCGGCCCGGGAGCATTGGAAGACATAGCCCGGCTTGTAACAGACCGGCTCGCAACCGTCGTTTTGCTTTCACCGTTGGTCTGGGTTGCCTGTTCTTTGCCCGATATCGAGGAAGCCTTTTGCGGAAGTGGAAAGACGCTGGCTCTTTGCAAAACACGAACGTGATCCGCCCGCAGGCCCAGCGGCGTCCTCAACTTGGCAGGATGATTCCGCAAAGCTGAGACGATATCCGAACTGGCAGCAGCCAGCCGCACAAGTTTGGCGATACGGTCAAGAGACATCCGCCTTAAGCCCCCCGAATTGAGCTCGAGCTGCAGCTTTCGACAAAACTTGTGAATAGCAGGTCTTAGCGTGAAGTGACGCCAGAGAGAACAACTGCCTGCCAAGCGAACCCCAACAAAAGGCGGCATTAATGGCATCGCCATTTGCACGCCTCGTCGAACGTCCTGCCCCGGGCAGATGAGCGCGATTGCTCGCGCTGAACACACCCCAAAAAGAGGGCGATTCTACACTTAGGATTTTTTTCACGGCGTATTTATTTGCCGGCCGTTACGATTTCAGGACAGACGCGTTAGGATCGCCAGTTTTTGTGATATTTTGCGCGTTCAGGTCTTGGGCTTAGCCCGTCCTGCATTTACAAAATCCGGACAAATCTCGAAACGATACCCGCTAATTTTGGTTTCTGCAGGCGCGCCTTCACTTCTCTCCCTCTCTTAAGACTCAACCGTTTGAAAGAAAATGAAAATACGGTGAGGCGCAGCTCGAATCAGTCAGCGGACAACCATTGAAAGGGGCCGTTCTGTCGTTCAAACCGCCGTTGGCGGAATGGCTAATCCCCCAGAGGTGAGACATGATGGAAGAATTTCTTTCGATTCGAACTGAAATAATGTGCGGCAACGGGACGCCGGCCGGCCTGAATCGCTTCCACAAACTCGTCGCCCTGGATTAGGTAGTCCCGGGTCAACATCCCTTGAGACAAATTGCGGATATGGCCGAGGGTCAGCCACAAGGCTATCTCGTCTAATATCCAGTGATTACTCGAGGGATAAGGAAGCGCGCGATCGCGGTCGTACGCTGTCGCGGTTCGTCCGACTGCCGTTCGGATGTCGCCGCCTTCCGCGGCCTCGTCGCCAAAGCAGTGGCGGCCGACCAGCAGTCGCCACGCAGCGTCAAAAAAGGTAGCTCTTAATTGCCCAAAGGTCTCCCAGATATTGTTGTTAAGCAGGCAAACGCCGGTGTTGAAAGGCGACACCCAGCGCAGGCCTTCAAAAGAGACAATTCGTTCGATCAGTTCTTCGTTGATATTCGACGGATCGTATCCATGGGGACACAAGCGCGAAGTCGGCGCCTCACGCGCAGACCAATGAGCGGGGACCGGAGATTCGAAGAGGATTTCCGGATCATTGAAGAAAAACGTATCGCAATCCAGATAGAGCGCCTGTGAAAGTCCAGTGGTATCAGCCTCATTTAAAACAAGAAACTTATGGAGCTGGAGCTCGGGACACACAGCTAAGGTTGACCCGTGCGGATGGTTGCGGCGGAGCCAATCGCGATAGTCCCCCAACGGTAGCAACATCACCTGCCACCGCTCAGCCTCTCTCTGTATGGCTTCGGAGACTCCGTTGAACACAAAGAAGCAGACTGAAATCCGTCGATTGTACAATCGCAGGCTGCGGATGCTCTGGATCCATTGATGGTCGTATTCGCGATTTGTGGTTCGTGCCAGAGAGTAATAGATGAGCCGCATTATCTTCTCCGCCTTTCGTGCCGAGCTTACGGTGCCCTTCGCCGTGCGCCTGAAAAAGGAATGACGTTGACAAAACCTTTTAGGCAGACCCCGGTCCGCCGTGTTTATCCGGACCGAATCGATCCATCCATCCGAGCCAGGCTTTACAGCTTCCGTTTTCCTGTTCTTTGCCGGGGGGATCAGATCGTTGTCGAAATCGACCATGAAACTCACCCTGGTTTTCAGTGCGTTTGCTTTGTCGTGTTATACTCCCCCACCAAATTCCTGGGCGGGAGCTTCTTTTTCGAAAACCTGGACTACGAGTAACTATTCGAAGAGGAATTTGTCGTCGTCCTGCGTGCAGGCTCCCGAAGAAAGAGGGCCGCGAGAAACAGCACCGCGCTTCCGCCCGCGGCCAACCACATGGTCACACCGAGACCGCGTTTTTCTGCCAGCGCTCCAGCCAGGAGCGGTGCCCCAGTCGCACCCATGATTTCACCAACCAGAGTCGTCAGGCCGATGGATGTAGCGCGGAATTGCGGCGGGACGCTCTCCGTCGGAACCAGCACCATGATGAGGCTGGCGATGCCCTGACCAGTATTGGCCGCGAAGACGATGGCCGCCAGCAGGAGCGGATACACATACAACACCGGTACCAGAAAAGCGAGGGGCACAACTGCGGACAGCGCGGCCATCAGCAGCAAAACCGGCTTGCGCCCCACTCGGTCAGAGAGCGAAGGAAGAAGGAAGCCCAGAAAAAAGCTGCCCAGTCCGCTCGCGCCTAACAAGAATCCCGCAGTCGTCGGAGGTTCGTGCGCCACTTCCGTGATGTAGAGCGGCGCGAATACGTTCAATGCAAACAACCACGACATGAAACCGGTCGCGCCCAGGCCACACAACCAGATGTTGCGATAGCGCAGGAGGGAAAAGTATTCGCGCAAGGAAGGCTTCTGGTGTGTTGTCCCTCCGTCTGCGGAAGGCTCTTTCACGAACTTCCAAATCAAGAAGCCGGCCAGCAATCCGGGAATGCCGGCAACGAAAAAGGCCGACCGCCAACCCCAACGGCTGGCCACTTGCGTCGTCAGTACCGGCGCTGCCGCCAGACCGACCAGCGCAGCGGCACTCACTACCAACCCGATGTTTCGGCCGCGCCGCTTGACCGACGAGGTCTCCTCGATTAGGGCCGTCATGATCGACCACGTCGGCCCTTCCGCGACTCCCATCAAGGCGCGAATCAAGAGCAGTTGGTGGAAGCTATGCGCCAGCCCCGACATCCACGACAAGGCCGAGAAGGCAAACACCGCGGGAATCAACACGGGTCTCCGGCCCACCCGGTCTGACAGAGCGCCGAAAAAGAAGGTCGAGGCGGCCCATGTAATTGCCAGAACGGAAGCTAATGTCCCGATCTGCTCGCGGCTGAGACGAAACTCGGGGGCGAAGTATGGAGCGAGATACAGTTGCGACATGCGGTCGAGGAAGACCGTGCCCCAGGTGAAAAACAGGATTGCGACCAGCGTGTTTTCGTAACGCCTCGTGGGGTCCATGCGGTCGCATGATAGCAAACATGCTGCGGATTCCAGTCGGATCAATGGCGCAGCGAATCGAGGCGCTACCAGCGGCTTTCGCAGATGTCGTCAGCCCGGCCACGCAACGGCCATTCGCCCAGGTGTTCATGGCTCAGCCAGACCACATACGCCGGGCGATCGACGCCGCCCATGCGTCCAGGGATGTATGGGAACATACGCTGGCAGCGGAACGTGAATTGATTCTGCAAAGGGCGAATGGGGTTCGAAGGCAAGAGCCAATTCACCGTGGCCTCGGCAATACTGCAGAACCAACAACCAGCTTGGCCACCCTTTCACGCCAATCCGAGTACCCAAACGTCGCCGTCATAAGTCGGGAGGAACACACGGCCGTTCCAAACCACAGGACGGTTGAACTTGTTGTGGCTGAACTGCCAGTTCCACTGCTGGCTGTCCCACAGCGGTGGGATAGATCCACTCCCGTCCAAATACTTGCCAAAATTTGCCGCGTCATAAGCCAGAAAGCGTCCAGCGCTGATCCCCATATTGGCGTCCGTGTAAGGGATCGATGCCCAGATGACTCCGTCCTGATCTCCATTCGCGGAGAGTGAAATCATGCCGCCCGGCATTCCGCCATGGGGGCCATTTGCCTGGGCGGACGCGGGTGAGTCGGCGGACGCAACCTCGGCGCTGCACGCCAGATAAGTGGAGGCCCCGGTATTCGTCAGTGCCCACGCGCGCAGATTGCCGTTTTCACCCCAGCAGAAATGCGTCAAACCATGAGCCGCGCTTTCCCACAGGACCGGGGTCCCATGCAAATGGTGAGTGCAATTGCCTCCCCAGAAATTCAAACCGGTGACGTTCGTGGGGGCGGGGCCCGGTTGCGCGCCCGGGTAGTAGGTATAAAAAATTGGCGGCGCCTTCAACTTGGAGTAGTTGTGCGCCGTGTTTACGGGATTCAGGTCTGCCGGCTGAGTCTTGCCCAGGTTTTGTAGGTTGACGGTGTACAGAATGCCGTCCTTGTTGGAAGCTAGAACTGCGCCGATGGCCGGCGCCAAAACCGGTCCCGCCGCGCCAAAATCCTGATCGCCCCAAGAGTCGGACATATTCATTGCAGCCGCGCCGTACAGCCGGGCGAGGTGCATGTCTCTGCGGAAGTTGGTTGGCATTGCTTTCGCCTGGGATTGTTTTGCGGCTTCACCGTTGGGGTTTCCGCCCGTGCGTCCGTCGTCGGTCCAGGGCGTCCACCAGTCAACGACCGCCAGAGAGCCGGCGCTGTTGGGATGAGGGGGCGTGTATCGCAGCTTGACGATACTCTCGCCGAAGTCGGTGGTGGCGTCGAAGTCGCCGTTGCCGGTTACCACATAGATGTTGCCCTCGGCATCGGCGGCTGGTCCGCCACCGGAATGCCAGATGCCGCCGCCGCTCCCGCGTGAAGTTGAGGTCCAGGTGGCCGAGATCTTGAACGTAGCGGTGTCGACCGCAATCAGCCAGCCGCGCGCGGTCGCGGCGCTTTCCACGATCGTGCCGAAAGCGACAAAAACGGTGCCGTTCAGCAGCAACAGAGCGGCGCGCTGTTTCCGCTCCGCCGACCGGAACTGCTGCACCGGCCGTCCCTGACCCGGATCATAGGAAACGCCCTCCAGGTTCAGAGGTGGATGGGCATCGCTGCCGTCTCGCAACCGGATGGCGCGCAAGTAATGCTGCCCCCTCGCGGGCGAGCCGTCCACACTGGTCCAAACGCAGGCGTACATTACCGCGGCCTGAGTATCGATGACCGGGGTCGACAGAATACCCCAATGATCGTTGATCAAGTGCGAATCGATGCTGCTGTTGCCTTTGATCGGCGTACCCAGTTGCACCATCCACAGGCCGGCTCCGGTATTGGCGTCGAAAGCAAACACCTGATTGGCCATCGTCGCAACATAGACCACGTCATGGGTGCGGCCATCCGCCAGCTTCACGCCGGGAACGATGAGCGGCTGAGCTTCGCAGCCTCGCGCGTCTCCGGGCAGCGCCAGCGAGAACAGGCGCTGGATGCCTCGGGTTCGGATCGCCGCGGGCGTGAGAATTGTCTCCTGCGTGTTGGCGCCGGAGCGAGTGTTGTCGTAGGAGCGGGTGGTGACCGCAATGCTCATGACGCAAGCTCCTGAGTTCCAGTGTAGGTTACCGTCAGTTCGTAGGCCGCGCCGGTGGCCGGCAATCCACGTCCGGTCATGCGCAATGTGAACCATCCGGACTGATTTGCCTTGGTCTTGATTTGCTGATTCGCCGGCTTCGCGCCGTACGCATGGCTCGCCAGCACCTTGCCTTGGCGGTCGAGAATATCCACGACGATTTCCGCGCCCGCACTCCAGCCTGAGGTGTCGGGCTTGAGTTTGGCATCAATGGCAGTGCCGTCCTGGCACCAGATGCGCCCGGCCTGCACCTGACCACCATTTTCGGCAGGGCCTGTGTCCAGGTCCGCCGCGCCAAAGAATATCTGCGTCGTCGGCCGTTGCTTCAGCGAAAAGGCTTGTGCGTAGCCCGTTCGCGAAAAGCAAAGATAGCTTTGGCCGTTGTTGTTTCGAGGGATGGTAAATGTCGCCCTGCCCTGGCCATCCGTCCAGATGTCACCGTGCTTTCCGGTGTAGTCATGGAGCTCGACATTGGGCCCGAAGCTGGACTGCACCGTGCGGGTGTAACTGTTCCCCTGATCGTTATTCAACGCAACCAGCAGTCCTGGATAGCCTTGCCGCTCGAAGACATAAACCTGCGGATCGTTGCCCCAGCGAGTTAACGTGGGGCCAAAGGCCAGGTTCTCATGGATCCAAATCAGATTGTCGAGGTACGGCTTGAGGCCATAACAGCCGGGATCGGTGCTGTAGTCCTTGTAGTAGACCGCCGGGTAGCCTTCGGCGGTGAGTATCAATGCATAGCCGAGGATCTTGTTCCAAATCACGTTTTCGCCAAACGACAGGTCCGTGTCGGGATTATCCACGAAGGTGACCGCGTTCATCGGATCGACCGCGATGTAGCCGGCGCCCTGAAGCCCACCCATCCACCAGCGCGAATTGTTATTGCACATGTCCTGGATCGTCCAATGCAGAGTGAAATCGAAGGCATTGCAGCGGCCGCCCATGCCGCTGTTCCACACCCACCAATGCAGAGCGGAGGGATCGCCGTCGAAATATTCTCCCACCGCGAACCTGCCGGCCATGGAATCGGAATCGAGGGTTTGCCGCACCGCCTGCACCGCCATGCCCTTAACGTCATCGATTCGGTAACCCTGCACTCCGAGCGTGCGCGTCAGCCAATCGGCGGCCTCGATTGCGCCGTTGAGCATGTACCCCTTCGGAGTTGAATTGATGTACGAGGCCATGTCGCCAAAGCCAAAATTGCCCACAGGATTCGCCACCGGATCTACTGGCACGCGCGGCGGCGCGCCGGCAAAGCAGGATGGATGCTTGGCAAAACGCCCGTTCAGCCTCTTGCCGTCCGCCCCCAGATACCGGTACGTGCCGTTGTTGCCGCCGTCATACTGATGCATGACGACGTCGGCATATACATCGAGCCCGCAGGCGTGCATGATGCCAATCATGCGCCGCAGGCGCTCGTGGTCACCGAAACGCGTCGGAATGTTGAAGAACTGGTTCTTCGAGCCGATGTCGTACGGATCGTAGAGGCCATAGCCATCGGCGTCCGGCGCGGCGCCCGACGCCGTCTTGCTGGCGGGCGGTAGTAAAACCGCGGTGAATCCGCAGCGCTGGAAATCCGCCGCCTGGCTCGCGAGGTGGTCCCACCACCAGGGTGCATGTGGCGTGTCTTTGTCCAGCGGTGCCGGCATGACGATCTTCTGACCATTCGGCCCCATAAGACGGTAGTGCGCATGTAGTAGCACGCCCACTAAACCGCCTCCGCCGCCAGGAACCTGTCTCTGCCCAGAGCCGCCAGGCTCAGACCGAGCAGGGCCACCGCCGCGCTGCTCCCTCCCAGCGCCGGCGCCATGCTGGCGGGAACTCCACCAAACAGATTGTCGACGCTCAACAACACGGGCAGGCAGTAGAGCAGTACACGGTGGGTTCGCGCGGCCGAAGCCAGCAGCCACACGCATATAAGATAGATAGCAAGCGCGGGCGGCTCCGCTAATCGGTGCGGCCATAGTGACCCCGCAAACGTGGCTGCTGCATCGCATGCGCCAAACGCTATCGCAAACCCAAACCGCTCGCGCCGCGACAGCGCGTAGCATCCGATCGCCACACCGGCCAGGAAGCTATCGCATCCCAGGCCCACTACCGAAAAGAGTCCGTGCATAAAGACCTCCGCAAGTCCGACATCTGCGCTCGAGATACACGATCTTTGCTCGCGCGTGGCTCCAGCCGCCTAGCCCTGGCCCGCCTAGCCCTGGCTTAGAGTGATTCAGGAGTCCTTCGCGGAACTCCCCGGGAAAAACAGCTCAGCCCTCTGCAATCCTGGGAATCGGTGCTGGTCCATTCGATGGCTGGCGAAGTTAGCAGCAGACCGGCAAGAAAGCAAGCGATTCTTGCGCTTGTTACGAAAAACGGAAAAAAGCCGAAGACCTGTACCGATCGGGAAAGGGGCACGACTTCGTCAACCTGCACCGATCGGGAAGGCAAATCCAGCAGAATCAAGTGTGGCTTCAGCCCCTGACGTGCTCGACCCTGCCCACGGAGCTTTTCCACAATCTGTCAGGGTTTCCCCTGCCCTGCCCGGACTGGCATCCGGGCCTTTCTATTGCTGGGTTTCGGCCCCGGTTTTCGCGGCGCCTCGTCTCAGAATAAGGACGGTGACTCACGGTTGAGGAACGAGTTTTGTCCATCCTTGGATGAGCAAATTCTTCGCCTCATCGACGCTCATGGTGTGATCCACGCACACTTTCTGATAGAGCATACGTTCGACTTTGTCTTTTGCGTACGAGCCGAACTTTCCCGCATGCGGCTCGAACCAGATGTTCTTCGGCCCATCGGAGCCGCCCATCCACTCCGGAAACCAGTGATCGAACTCACCAGAAGACTTGTCTGTATCCGCCGGTAATCCGTAAGCCACAAGGATATAGGTTTTCTCGGAATCGCTAACCTGGCGCAGGCGGCCACTGCTTGAGCACGCGAGCGACGCATCCATCTCGCCGGGGGTCAATAAAGGATCCGGGACCGTGCAAAAGCCGCTCGACTTGTCGATATCAGTCTTACGGCAGTGCTGCGCCGACGCCAGACTGGTTACAAGCATCAACGCCAACACCATGAGGGTGTTCGACCGCATAGGATACCTCCTCTGCCGCTCTGCTTGAAGTTTGGGGACTTGTCTTGGATTCTAGACTTTTTTTTCGGCGTGTCAATCGAATCAGCCAGGCGGTAGTGTCCTATGAGTACTCTTACTACGGGGGCTGGCTCAGCCTTTTCTGTTAGCTCATTAGCGGGCGCCCCGTCCTTTGTCTCTGCGTTCTTTGCAGACAGAGCGGGGACTTCGATCTTCCGCGCGGGTAATCGCGGCCGTACTCGCACCAGAGTCAAGAAAAAACACAGCGCGGGGCAGTCATCCAACGTCTACTAAAAGCAATTGGTTTAGTACAATGAGCGCGTGAGTGACGCCGTTCGCATCGGAATCCTCGGCGATTTCAACCCTGAGTCTCGTTCCCACCACGCCACGAACGATTCTCTGCAGCACGCGGCGCGCAAACTGGGCACGAAGGTCGAGTCACAGTGGCTGCCGACACCCTCGCTGATGGCTGCCGGTGCGGAAAAAACTTTAGAGAACTTTGACGGCTTGTGGGCTTCACCCGGCAGTCCCTACAAGAGTTTTGACGGCATGCTCCAGGGAATCGAGTTCGCGCGGCGGCGCAACTGGCCCTTCCTCGGAACCTGCGCAGGTTTTCAGTACGCGCTGATCGAATTCTCCCGCAATGTGCTGGGCATAGCCGACGCCGACAGCGCGGAGAATAATTCCGGATCGAAGAATATTGTGATCTATCCCGTGGCCTGCGCTGTGCCCGGCCGCAACGGCAACGCGCCGAAATTGTCCGGCGTGATTCCCGAGATTCGCCTGCGTCCGGGTTCTTACCTGCAGAGGTTTTACGGCAAAGACACGGCAGAGGAAGAATTCTTCTGCAACTTCGAAGTCAACCCCGACTACGAATGGGCGACCATGGAAGCGGGCTTTCCCGTTGTAGCGCGAGGAGCAGACGGCGAAATTCGCGCGATTGAGTCGCCGACGCACCGGTTTTTTGTCGCGACTTTGTTCCAACCGCAGTTGTCGTCCAGCGAGAAACATCCGCATCCAATAGTGATCGCTTTCGTTCAGGCTGCTGCGGATTGGCGCAGGAAGAAGCTGGACGACAGCGTGCTGGAGTAACAGCACCGAAAGACATGCGAGCGGGCCGACCATTGCTACTTCTGCTGCTGCGCGGCTTCGCTCTATGCGGCTTTCACGAATCGCAGCGAAGCCGAATTCATGCAATAGCGCAGTCCCGTTGGCTGCGGGCCGTCATCGAAAACGTGGCCGAGGTGCGCGTCGCATTCAGTGCAGGCAACCGCAGTCCGGGCCATGCCTAAGCTGGCGTCGCGGATTTCGCGAACGTTTTCTTTCGCAATCGGCGTCCAGAAGCTGGGCCAACCGGTGCCGGATTCGAATTTTGTCTCGGAGCTGAACAGCGCATTGTCACAGCAGATGCAGCGGTAGATTCCTTTGTCGTGCAGGTTCCAGTATTTTCCGCTGAAGGCCATCTCGGTATCGGCGCGGCGGGTAATGTCGAAGGCATTTCCCGAAAGCTGTTTGCGCCACTGGTCTTCGCTCTTGACGACCTTGGCGATGCGCACCGGCTTCAGGCGCTCGCCCGAATCGGAGAATTGCACAATCGTGACTTCCTGCGGCGGGCCTGGCGGGGCAGCGGCCGCGACTGGCAGCAATCGCGATCTTCTCCACGACAACAACGCCGCACCCGCCAGAGCGGAAGCCGCGCCGGCGAGAAACACCCGGCGCCGTACATTGGGTACGAGGTCGCGGGGCGCGCCTTCGCTCTTGAGATCGGGATCGAGCTTCGCTCCGTCAAACGTTGATTTATCAAACATTGATTTATCAGACATCGCTGTGTCTCGCTTTCTCCTACTTGCCGGTATACAGATCGGGAAACTCGCGGCGGAGATGCTCGACTTTGGGAGCATCGTTGTACGCGATGTAGGGATTGTCGGGATGCGTGGCGGCATAGTTCTGGTGATAAGCCTCGGCCGGGTAGAAGGCTTTCAACGGCACCAGTTGGGTGACGATTGGCTTGGAAAAAATCCGGGCCTGATTGAGCTGCGCGATGTAAGCCTCGGCGATGTGCTTCTGTTCGTCGTTTCCGTAGAAGATCACGGAGCGATACTGCGTGCCTTCGTCGGGCCCCTGCCGGTTCAGTTCCGTGGGGTCGTGCGCGACGGAGAAAAATATCCGCAGCAACTCACCGTAGGTAATCTGCGAGGGATCGTAGACGATCTGCTCCGACTCCGCGTGGCCGGTCTCGCCGGTGCTGACGGTTTCATATTCGGCCGTCTTCGCCGAACCTCCGGAATAACCCGAGGTCGCGCTGACCACGCCCTTCACATGCTGAAACACCGCCTGGATTCCCCAGAAGCATCCGCCGGCAACCACCGCCGTCTGCTTCCCGGAAGCCGTCGCCTTCAACTCGTCCACCGCCGGCGCGGGTACCGCCGCTGCCGCACCGCTGCCTGCGCTGCATGAGATTGCACCTGCCAGCAACGTCAGCATCATCGCGAACATACGAACCGAAACTCTGGACATGATAATTTCTCCCTAACCTGAATCGCCTGCATCCTCGGAAATCCGTCTCCAGCATTAGAGTTACGAGTCCGGTGGAAGTTTCGGATGTCTTCGCGAGCATTCAGTCCAGCGCGGGCCTGTGGATTTCTATTGAAAAAAATTGAGAAACAACTTTCCTCCTGGCTCCGTTGGACATTCCCGCAATGGGAAAAATCCTCCCCATACTGGGTACCCCCCCTCCCTCATACCTCTGAATCGCCCGCCAGGCTTGGGTCTCGCCAAGAGGGTGTGTCAAAATATTGACAGCAAAGAAGTTAGAGGTCAAAATCCAGACAATAAAGGACTTACGACCGTTGTCGCCGGAGCTGGCCACAGCGCCTTCGCTTCGACCATGATGAGCTGATTCGATGTGGGAGGCAAGGTCAGATGTCACACCACGGGTTGGAGGCAACGCCGGCGATCAAAAAATAAAATGCTTCCTCGCGCTCCGGATTATCGGCAAGATTGCCGGTCCGAGGGCGCGAATCCGGTGCGCAGCGGGCTTTCGGCAGGGCTAGTAACTAGGGACTAGTCTACTTGGGGACTTGCAGTGCGAGTTAGAATTGTCGTGGCAATGCGCCCGAAGAACCGAGCCAACGACTTCGCAGGTTGGCGGCGAAATCTCCAGGAGGAGAATCAATGCGTCGAACCACAATGCTCGTAGTCTGTATGTTAGCTGTAGCCGTTTGTAGCGGGTACGCGGCAACCACCCCGCCTCCCGACACTCTGAAGGTAGACTATTTCGCTAACGCCCACAGTAGTGCACCGGATGGGACAGTACGTCTCACCAACCCTGGAACAGCGGGCGGGAATATCTGCGCCGCTATCTTCGTCCTCGATGAGTATGAGGAGCTCTCGGAATGCTGCAGCTGCTTCCTGTCTCCCGATGGTCTGCGTACGCTTTCGGTGAACACGGACTTGACCGGCAATCCGCTGACGGGCGTAACCCTGACCACCGGGGCTATCAAGCTGGTCTCGATCCCAGCCGACGGCGGCGCTACTTGCCCGTATCCAGACAGCCTCGCTCCGAAGCCTGCGCTTCGGGCCTGGGCCACTCACATCCAAAATTTTGGTTCAGCTTTCACATTGACTGAGACGGCTTCGCAGGATGCCACGCTGAGCTCGGCTGAAGTAGGCCGGCTGGAGCTGGAGTGCTCGGGCATTCTAGACGACGGCAGCGGCAAGGGTATTTGCTCCTGCGGCACAGGCGATTAATTACAGTTCAACTTGGGCATGGGCGGAGCTTGGTTCGGCTTCGCCCACACCCGGTACCTTCCCCCGGTAGGTCTTCGCAAGTGGGCCCCTTCTTTTCGGCTTAATTCTAAGGAGGTCGACAATGCGTCGAACCACAACGGTCGTAGTTTGTACCTTAGCTCTGGCCCTTTGCGCCGGGTACGCGGGAGCACAGACAGCCCCGCCCCCGGACACTCTGAAGGTAAGTTATTTCGTGAACGCCAACACCGCCGGTGCTCCGGACGGGACGGTACGTATGACGAATCCGGGCACGTCAGGGGGTAACCTTTGCGCTGCCATTTACGTATCTGCTACGGATCAGGAATTGTCTGAGTGCTGCAGTTGCTTCCTGTCTCCTGATGGTCTGCGTACACTTTCGTTGAACACCGACCTTACCAGCGATCCGCTCACGGGAGTGCTGCTTACCGAGGGCACCGTCTACATGGTCTCAACCAAGACCACGAGCGGCACTTGCCCGCTCCCGACCACTCTCACCCCCACGCCTGCGGTGCGCGCTACAGCCATTAACTACAATAGCAGCAAATCGAATCTCTACGAAGCTACCGAGACGGCTTCGCAGGATGCCACTTTCAGCGCCACCGAGCAGACCCGTCTGCAGAACGAGTGCGGCGCCGTTCAGTTGGTCGGCAGCGGCAAGGGTATTTGCACCTGCGGAACGGGGGATTAGTTCCGGTTTAACTTGGGTCTGGGTTGCTGGCTCCCTCTCGCAAGGGAGAAGAGTTTAGAGCTGGGTAAATCGAAGAGAACAAGCCGCTCATTTGCGACACAGGCGGTGCCTTCCCCCATTAAGTCCTCCGAAGTCGGGCCCCTGCTTAACGGCTTAATTTTAAGGAGGTCAACAATGCGTCGAACCACAATGCTCGTAGTGTGCACGTTAGGTCTGGCCCTTTGTGGGGGTCACGCCGCCGCACAGGCACAGCCGGCCGACACTCTGAAGGTGGATTACTTCGCTTATGCCCACACAACCGGCGCTCCAGATGGGACGCTACGCTTGACGAATCCAGGCACGTCAGGGGGCAACCTTTGCGCCGCCATTTACGTATTCGACCCGGAGCAGGAATTGTCGGAATGCTGCAGTTGCCTGCTTACTCCGAATGGTCTGCGCACGCTTTCGGTGAATAGCGACCTAACCAATAATCCGCTGACCGGCGTAGTCCTCAAGACAGGGTTGATCAGCATCGTTTCGACCCCAACCACGGCCGGCCAGTGCCCATTCCCAGTCACGCTCACCCCTTTCCCGGCGTTGCGCGCGTGGGCTACGCACATCGACCAAACTTCGCTTCGGATAATCGGGCAACCGTTCAATATGGCCGGCTTCGCGGGTTCAGTCGCAGCTTCCCAGGATGCGACTCTCAGTTCCACGGAGGTTACCGAGCTGGCGAACGCGTGCCACGCCATCGTGCTTGGCACCAGCGGGGGTATTTGCACCTGCGGAACGGGCGATTAGTTACAGTTCAACTTGGGAATGGGCGGAGGTCGGCTCGGCTGACTCCGCCCGGCCCAGGGGACTTCTCTGTTAGGTCCTCCCAAGTCGGTTCGTGCTTGACATTCGCCTTATATTCGCCAACAATGGCAGCATGGCGATTACACGCAGGCAGCGCGAAGTCTATGACTTCATCTCCCGCTTCGTGGCGGAGCATGGATATTCTCCGTCGTTTGAGGAAATCGGCCAAGGGCTGGATCTGAGTTCGCTGGCCACGGTACACAAGCACATCACTAACCTGGAGAAAAAAGGGTTGCTGACGCGCGATTACAACCGCAGCCGGTCGATTGACCTGTTGCCGCCCAAGGGACGGCTGAAGCAGGCGATGAGCGTGAATACGGGCCTGGTGCTGCCGTTGTTGGGACGCATCGCGGCCGGCCAGCCGATTGAGGCGGTGCAGAATAATGAGACCATCTCACTCGCCGACTTTGTCCGCTCAAAAGACGTGTTCGTGCTGGAGGTGCGCGGCGATTCCATGCAGGATGAGCACATTCTCGATGGCGACTACGTGCTGGTGGAAAGATCGAAGACCGCGCACAACGGAGATATCGTGGTTGCGCTGGTGGATGCGAGCGACGCGACGCTGAAGCGCTTCTACCGCGAAGGAGATAACATCCGCTTGCAGCCGTCGAATGTGACCATGAAGCCGATCATTGTGCCGGCGGCGTCGGTGGAAGTGCAGGGTAGGGTGATTGGAGTGCTGAGGAAGTATTAGAGGCGCTGCGGGGCTTTTCTATCTTAGAGATGGAAATCGACTTCGACGGAGATCTCTTTGTCGATCGGTTGACCTTCTTTTAGCGCCGGGCTGAACCGCCAGGTCGCTACTGTCTCCACCGCTCGCTGGTCCATGCCGTAGCCTAGGGGCTTTACGATCTGAATGTCCCGAGGTTTGCCAGCCTTGTCCACGGTGAGGATCAGCACGACAAAGCCTTGCAAACGGTCCTGGCGTGCTTCTTCCGGGTAACCTGGCTCGCTCGGCTTAATTACGCGGGGCGCGCTTATGCCCTTGTCGATGTGGGCGAGCTCGAACTGTGAGGCCGTCGGCGAGCCGGGATTCGCATCCTCTAAGGACTGCGGGTTGTTCGCCGAAGGGGATCCGACCCCCGGAACTGCGGCGAACTCTGGGGAGAAGCGACAAGCTGGGAGCTGTTTGCTGTTCTTCCCGGTCACTGCCGCCGAAACACACGCGCCCCAGTCGTCGGGGACCTGCTCGGCGAAGCGGTCTTGCGAGGTGAGAAAGACGCGGGACAATGCCGCATCGGCGTTCTCGGCCGTAACGGCTTCGGAGCCGAGGTCAACCGTGATGCGGACGTGAATCCCTCTCCTTTTCCCGCCGTTCTGCTGGCTGTCTGGGGCTGGAACTGAAAGCCTTCGGGGCCGGTCACCGCCACGGGCACTCGCGTTGCCTTGACGATCAAGCGATGGCCGGACACGCGAATCTCGTTCACCTGTACCACTCCATATAGCGTCCAATCGCCGGAGGTTGCAGTTCTCGAGAGCCGGCGGTGTAGAAGTTGCGGAGCAGAAGAATCTTGCTGTTGTACTGATCGCGCAGGTGCTGCTCAACGACGGCAGCGGTCTGTGAGCCGGCGGTACCGGATGAGAGAAGACACACCAACACGGAAGCGCCGGAAAGAAGGCGAATCCGCATGGTCTTGCGCATAGCGCGGATTGTAGTCTGGTTGCGCGGGGAAAGAAAAGACAGGAAACCCCCGGATTACTCCCGGGCATTGACCTTCTGAACGCTTGATGGTGACGGCTGAATGCTGACGACTGAGCGCTTACCCTACGTGCTTGTCTAGCGCTTGCGCGATGGCTTCTTTGGGGCGATAGCCGACCAGTTGCTCGACTACCTGGCCATTCTTGAAAACCAGCAGGGTGGGGATGCCGGTGACTTTGTAGCGCATGGGAGTGGAGCTGTTGGAATCCACGTCCATCTTGCCGACTTTGAGCTTGCCCTGATAGTCCTTGGCCAGTTCGTCGACGATAGGCGCGAGTGCGCGGCAGGGGCCGCACCAGGTTGCCCAGAAATCCACCAGAACGGGCTTATCCGATTTCAAAACATCTGCGTCGAAGTTCGCGTCGGTGACTTCCACAACGCCGTTGCCTGCCATATTCTTTCTCCTCGCTGTAACGTCGCGCTGTCGGCGGACGCTCCCATCGAAGGCGCTGCCGGGGCCCGGACGATCTGTGCTTAGGCCTGTGGCAGGCCGAAGCCCTGAGTGCAACATGATTATCGTAACACTTTTTATTGGATGCGCGGCGAGCGGCGGAGGTCGCAGGAAGAGGAAGATTCAGGAGTGTGACCTCCAGACACCTGCGGCATCGGTACCACACAAAATCAGACCTAAAAGATGAACTTGACCGCAGCTTGCATCAGGCGGGGAGCGGCCGCGCTGACCACCTCTCCGAACGACGAGCTGTTGATGTTGCCATTCACGGAAGCCGGTCCGTAGAACTGGGCGTGGTTGAAGATGTTGAAACCCTCGAAACGGAACTGAAGAGATTTGGACTCGGTGAGGGATACGCTTTTGAGCAGAGCCGCGTCGTAGTTATCGATGCCCGGGCCGTAAAAGAAACGGCGCTTGGCGTTGCCCGGCTGTCCCAGGGGCTGGAGACTGAAAAGGCTGGTATCGAAATAAGATTGGCTGTTGCGAGGATTGTGATTCAGCGCAAGCGCACCGGGAGTGTACTGAGGTTCGTCGACGCCGAAGTTGTTCACGCCGTTCGGTTCGGTTCCCAGCAGGGAATTGTCGCCGTAGTTGTAAAGCGTAACCGGAAAGCCGCTGCTGAAGCGGGTAATCCCGGAGACCGACCAACCTTTTGTCCAGCGATTGGAAGCGCGGAAGAGAGGATCAATAGGGAGTTGATAGTTGTAGCTCACCACGAAGTTGTGCTTCACGTCGAAGGCGGACAAAGCCTTGCTCAGAGCGGGATTGAGGGGATTGATTTCTTCTCCGAGGTTGGAGGCCTGGTCGAGGGACTTGCTGTAAGTATAACCGGCGAGAACCTCCAAGCGGCCGCTGGTATGGCGGAGAGTGACCTCGAGCGCATTGTAGTTGGAATTGCCGATGGTGGCCTGGTTGGTATCGCTGCCAAAGTTTGCGCCCAGCGGAGCGCGGGTTCCGTTGATCGTCTGATTGGAAGCCGTGATGTAGGCATTGCCCTCCAGGAACGGCCCGCAAGGGGTTTGCGGCGGCGATTCCAGTTTGAGGTTTGCGGGATTGCTCAAGAACAAACAGAGCGCGGGAGTGCCGGGATTGGCTTCGACGAGCGCGAGCAATCGATGTCCCTGGGTGCCCACGTAACTGGCGCTGAACACCGTATTGGGCGAGAGTTGACGCTGGATGGAGAACATGTACTCTTCGGTGTAGGGAATGCGATTGGTGGTGGGATAAGCCGGCAGACCACTGATGGGCTCGTACTGCGACCAATCGACGTTGGGGTCGGGATGGCTCGCCGAGGAATTGAGCGGAGCGAGTTGGACTGGGAAATATTGGCTACCCTGGCCGGTGGACGCAGAGATGAATGGCGTGGCAAACAGCGGCGGAGTGGGACTGGTATAGGTGGTGCCGTAGGGCGCGTTCGCGGCGAGAACTCCGATGGTCAGCGCTTCGATGGCGGTGTAAAACGTTCCGAAGCCGGCGCGCAGGCTGGTCTGGCCGGGACCTCCAAGGATTTTGCCGAGAAGAGAATCCGGCTCAGCGCTGGGCGAATAGACAAGGCCCACGCGCGGCGCGAAATCTTTGTTGCCCGGCGGCGCCAGAGTGCGCGGAACTCCGGGATCGGTTGGGAAAAGAATTCCGACGGGCGCGGTGGGAAAAACTACGGATTGTTTGCCCGGCTCCAGGACCGCGAGTTGATTGTATTTTTCGTACCAAGGTTCGATGCGGTCCCAGCGCAGACCGTAATTGAGGGTGAGGCTCGATCGTAGCCGCCAACTGTCTTGCGCGTAAAGACCCAGATACTTGTTGCGTCCGTAAAAGGGTTGAAGCTGGCTCTGGTTGTATTGAGTCGGAGCGCCAAGCAGGAAGTCGGCGAAATCAGACCCGGTCTGACTGCCGAAGAACAGGAAACTGCCGTTGAACTGGGCAATAGCGTGAGTGTTGACCTGGTCGTAATGAAATTCGCCGCCGATTTTAACGGTGTGGGTGCCTACGACTTTGGAAAAATTGTCGAGCCACTGGAAAGTGTTGTTGGCCTGCTTGAGCTCATTGGTGTTGGTTCCGATGGAGTAGTTATTGAAGACGACGTTCTCGACGCCCTCAGTTTGCGGCGAGAGAGGCACAATGCCTGGAGTGTTGGATCCGACCTGGAAACCCTGAGATGCCAGGCTGACACCCAACCCACCCTGCGGACGGCCAAGGTCATTGGAGTCGCGCAGGTAACTGAAGCGGAATTCGTTGACGGCAGTAGCGCGCAGCGTCCTGGTGTTGCCCAGGTTCAGCAACTGGGCTCGGCCCAAGTTCAGAGCGTTGAAACCGGGCACATTCGCTCCGCCTTGAGCGGTGGGATAAGGATTGTCCTGAGAGAAATTGTCGAGGAAATAGTAGGCCGAGAACAGACCCCAAGGCGTGTTGGCATCGAGACGGAAGGCGCCTTTGTTGTCATTAAGAGTCTGATTGTTGACGGAAGTTGCGAACTCATTGCCGGGAAGACTGGGCGCGGGGATGTACTGCAACAGATGCTGGGCGGGAGCGGACCACGCAGCCTGAGGAACGGTTGCGTTAGGAAAGACACACTGCGAGGAACTGGTGCATGAGCTTGGATAAGTAGGGCAGCCTCCGGTGGGGCAGGTTCCGTTGGCGGGAGGTTCGGTCTCACCCTTCGTGAAGTAATAAGGTTCTCCGGGTGTAATCACGTAGCCAAAATCATTCGAAAGCACGCCGGCCAATCCATTGGGTTGACCAGTTACCGTGGTAGGAATCGTTACCTGCCGCTGCACGCCGTTGATATTGACGAAAGTTGTCGTAACCAGCGAACTGGCCAGGTCCGACAAATTGCCAGCGCGGTCCTCGGTGGAGGGTACGGGAATCAATCCGGTGTCCACGCCCTGAGTCTGGCGCGTGCCTTGATAGTCGGAGTAAAAGAAAATCTTGTTTCGCGTGACGGGGCCGCCCAGCGTGCCGCCAAACTGATTCTGGTCAAAGGAGCCGCGCGTGGGAGAAAAGTAATTGCGCGCGTCGAGATTGGTGTTGCGCAAAAATTCAAAGACATCGCCGTGAAACGCGTTGCTGCCTGACTTGGTAATGACGTTGATCTGGCCGCCGCTGAATTCGCCATATTCCGCGTCAAAATTGTTGGTGAGAATCCTGAACTCGGCGATGGAATCGAGATTGGGGATGATCGCGGTGCCCATGTTGACGTCTTCTTCGACGTCGCTGCCATTCACCATGAAGCTGTTGGCGAATTCCCGCTGACCGTTGATGGAAACGGTCCCGGGGTTCAAGTCTCCCGAGGGAGAAAACGCACTGGCACCCACATCCTGAACCGTGCTGGAAGTAATGGACGTCGCGGGAGCGACGCCGGACTGGAGGGCAAGCAGATCGGTATAGCTGCGGCCATTCAGGGGAACGCCGGTCATGGTGGAGCCGGTGATGACCTCGCCCATCTGGGAACTGGAGGTTTCGACGTGAGCCGCGCTGTCCGTGACCGTGATGGCGTCGGTTCTTTCGCCCACTTGCAGCACCACATCCACGAGCAGCGCGCTGTTGGCATCGAGTGCGATTCCGGTGCGGCGGTAAGGTTTGAATCCGGGGTGGTTCACTTCGAGAACATAGTCGCCGACGGGAAGGACAGGGAAAGTATAAGTACCTCGGCCGTCGGCGGCAGCGGATTGCCGGACGCCCGTGCTGGAGTTGACCAAAGTGACGGACGCTTTCGCAATCGCCGCACCCGACGAGTCCTTGATAGTGCCCGAGATGCTCCCGCCCACCCCAGCCCAGGCCGTCGCCAGCAAGCAAAGGGGCAGGCACAGGCGGCACAGCGATATTTTGCAGAGACTTCGCATGGCGTTTACGAACGCGCCCGTAGCAGAGCGACAAAACAAATCAACACCAGTTGCAAATCAGTCGCATCTGAGCATATGATGAAGGCCCGTTGATGAATCTTATGGGTCATAAGGGAATGAATCCGGCTCTGCGCTAGTTGCAAACGAGTCGCATCTGAACTTGAGTGCTAAGTCTGACGGATGTTCCCGCACTCCGTCAAGAGCAGCGGAAACAATTCGTCGCAGCGCGGTTGCGACCAGTTGCGACGGTACAAGGAGCAGTTATGCCACTACCCCAGACTGAAATGCCCGGCCGGCTGCAGGCCCATTTTGCCGACCGCGGAATCCGCATGACCGAGCAACGGCGCGCCATCCTTCGCGTGATGGAGACGGCCACGAAGCACCTCGATGCAGCCCAGCTCTTGCGCAAAGCCCAGAAGTTGGATGCCAGCGTGGATCGCAGCACGGTGTACCGGACGCTACGGCTGCTCAAGCGGCAGGGTCTGATCGACGAACTCGATCTGATGCACATCCACGGCGAGGGACACTACTACGAGCGCAAGCTGAACCGCGACCACATCCACATGGCCTGCCTGCGCTGCGGCAAGATTATGGAATTCGTCAGCGATATTTTCGAGAAGCTCAAGGGCCAGGTGGAAAAAGACTGCCGCTTCCGGATCGTGGTATCGCGATTGGAAATTGGCGGGTATTGCGCGGCGTGCCGGGGAGCCAAATAGCTGGTTGGTGAATAGCCCATGGAAATCCGATCTCTTAACGCAAACGACGCGAGCGCGTACTGGAAGATCCGGCTGGAGGCCCTGGAATGTGAACCGGAGGCGTTTGGCGCTTCCGCGGAAGAGCACCGCGCATCGACGGTTGAGGATGTGGTGGCTCGACTATCCGCCGATCCGGCGAACAATTTCGTCGTGGGTGCGTTTGCTGGCAAACAAATGGTAGGCACAGCGGGCTTCTTTCGCGACAAAAATATCAAGCAACACCACAAGGGACACATCTGGGGTGTCTATTTGACGAGCAAAGTGCGGGGCAGGGGAACTGGCCGGGAAATGCTGCGAGCACTTCTGGACCGCGCCGCCAGTACTGAAGGGGTTGAGCAGATCACGCTTTCCGTGGCCACTACCCAAGATGCCGCAGTGAGCCTCTATCGATCGCTGGGATTTGAGTCTTTCGGCTGTGAGTGCCGGGCGCTGAAGCTTGGCGACCGGTATGTTGACGAGGAGAACATGGTTCTCTACGTCAAGCGCCCGCTTTCCCAGCAAGAAACTCCTCAGTAGAACCGGTCAATCGGAGTACGGCGCAAATAAAAAAGCGTCCTGGACTTTTCAGTCAAGGACGCCTCGGCAGCCCTCCCCCAGAACTGCCAAACCACGTAATGGATACTAGAAGCATCGCTTTCTTATGTAAACGTCACTTTGGTAACCGCGTTTTGGGACGGCCAACGGTCTCGGCCCGATTTGGAATTCCGGAACAAAAGCTTTGTTTCGAGGTCTTGATCAGGGTTTCTGCCAGGTATTGCCGCCGTCGCCGGTGGTCCACGTCTCGGCGCTGGTGGTGGTGACTTTGCCGTGCTGCGAATCGGCGAATTCGATCGCGCCGATGTCGCCGGTGAGAACAACGCCGGCCGCGGACGGCACAATGCGAATCCAGTGCCCGCCGGCGTCGATCGAGTGATAGAGTGCGCCGCCGGAGCCGCCGGCCCACGTTTCGGCGCCATTCGCGCATACGGCGCGAAAGACGGTCTTGGTTGCAGATGAAGGCGCGGATGAGGCCTTAGGAGCGGACTTCTTGGCTCTCGACGTTTCTTGCTGCGTAGAGAAACTGGCGGGAGGCACCGAGTTCCCTTCGACGTTCACCTCCCGCCAGGTTGCGCCGCCATCCAAGGAACGTTGCAGCTCTCCCTCCGCAGTGATGGTCCATACCGGCGTGACCAGCGCATGCACTGCGCTGGGATTCGCACGCGCCTCTTCGGCGCTGGGAGTGGCCGCTTGCGCCGCAGGTTTGGCCTTGCCCACGGCGGCGTCGAAATCCAATTGAGCCAGCTCCGTTTGTGATTGTTCGGTTTGCCCGGCTTGAGCCTGCTCAGTTTGAATCTGCGGAGTGGCCGCACTCACTTCAACAGTTTCGCTCGGCGCAGCCGGCAAATTCTGCCGTGGATTTGCTGGGCCGGGATTCTGCTTCGCAACGGTGCCCGGTGTTGCGATCCACCGCTGCGGTGCTGGCGTGGACGCTTCACCATTCTGCGAGGCCGGTTGTGCCGAGCGAGGACCAAAACCGGCGCCGGAACCGTAGCCGATTCCGGGAACACGACCTGCGCTCGCGATCGCATTCGCCGCGTTCGAGTGTGTAGGCCGACGCGATTGACTTAGAACTGGGCTTGAGCCGGCAAACGTGTTGGCTGCGGCTCCCATAGTGGGGGCTTGGTGCGCGCGGTTGTTTTCCCGCATCTCGGCTCGAGGTGCCGTGGGAGCTTGCGGAGTCATTGTTTGCCGAGCTGTTGTTTGCAGAGCTGTAGACGTTGGCGGCGCATTCAGGGCCACAGTAGCGGCCTTGTCCCGAGAGACAAGTTGCGAGATATCGCTTCCCGGCTGACGAGCTTGATATCGCAGAATGCCTACCGAACCCATGAGGATGATCGCGGCGAGGGCAGCAGCCCAGCCCAACACAGGCCAACGGAGCCAGCCACTGCGGGCGTCGTGGGCAAGAACACTTGGCATCTGGGCTTCGGCAGGAAGAGCAAGCGCTACAACCTCGCGGCAATCGCCGCACCGAGCCAAGTGGGTCATCACCTGGTGACGCTCCGGCGCGGGTAGGGACTGCTCCGCGAAGGCGGTCAGCAAGTCCGCATCAAGATGATCTTCCGGCGCAGGCGACGTGATCTTCAACCGTTCGCGCACGATTTTGGCAAGCTCCAGCATCTGGGTTCTACCTGCGGCTCGATCTATCGGATCCTTATCTACCCCGATCCTTTCTACCCCGACCTTTCCCGTGGCCTGGCTTCCGCGCTCTTTTCAGAGAACGCTGCCGGTGGCGATTCTTGCGCCAGGTTGCGGCGGATATTCAGCCGCAGATCGCGCACATCGACCTCCAAGGCTTCCTCGGCCTGGCGCCGGGTCATGCCGCGCTGCATCATGCCAGCCAAGATCTTCTTGCGCAACGACTTGGCCAGCTTATCGAGCTTGCGGCTGATGGTGGATTCGTGCACGCCCAACATGCGTGCGATTTCCGCCAGCGTGCGGCCATCCAGATAATAGGAACTTAATACGAAGCGGTCCTCTGGCGAAAGGGCGCTCAAAGCCTCGTCTGTGGCCGACTCCAGCCTGGAATCGGCCGTGACAGTCGGCTCCGGCTCGGCGGCGGCGAATTGAACGCCCTCCTCGCTCTCTTCTTCAAGGCTGACCAGCCGCTTGGTGCGCCGGTAGCGATTCACATACTCCTGCGCCAGAACCGTGCGCAGCCAGCCCTCGAGCGATCCGCGACCGGTATAAGAAGTGAGCTTCGAGAAGCGCTCGCCGGCGCGCGTAGTGGTGCCGTAAAGATCGGCGTAGAGAGAATCCGCCAGCTCACGCGCAGCGGCGTCTTGGCGTGCGATGCGAAGCGCAGACAGGTAGAGCTTTTCGCGGTAGCGGGTAAGAAAAAGTTCCCAGGCATGGTTGTGACCCGCGGCGCAGGCACGCGCCAGCGCAAGTTCTTCCACGCGCAAGCTCAGCAAAAAGGTTCGCGCGTCCTTTTCTGAAGTGGCGGGTGTCGTATGTTTTTCTCCAACCTCTATGAGAATCGCAGCAAACGACTCACGAGCGAGGCCAACTTGTTCGCACCCGCTTTTGGCATACAGCTCCGGCAACAGACCGTTGACGGCCGATTGCACGGCAGAGTTTTGTGTTGTGGCGCTCATTTCTCGGACAAGACTCGCGGGTGAGACCGACCGCTACGACTTACAAGACCAGCGAAAGCCACACACGGCAATCGCTCTTCCGATGCTATCAAGTTCTTAGACGTGTGCAATGTGAATTTTAGCCGCAAGGGGCGCGGTTTATTTCGTTCTCTGAGCGAGTCGAGGTGAGCGGCGCGCGCCGGAGAAGTGGCGGAAAAAGCCTCCTTAGAGCCGGAGCGCTCTCGCTCACCAGGGAGGAACTCTATGTGTCCTAAGCCGTTAGTGCATGCAAAGCTGTCTTCGAATTCGAAGCTGTTTCTGGCCGTGGCGGTGTTGGGCATGGTGGCTGGAACGGCGATTATTGGTTTGCGTCCGGCTCGCGCCGGAGAGGTGAATTCACCCTCCGCCTCGGGCTACAAAGTGCTGGAACCCATTCAGCACGCGAGTTTGACCGTGTTTCCGGTGGTCGCGTCGAAGTCTTATCCGACCGGCCAATTCCTTACGCTGGATGAAGGCTTGCGCTCCGGTGAAGTTGTTGTCACTGAGTACGGCAACGTGCGCGGGTTGGTCCGGCGGCGCGCTGTGCCTGCTATCCATGACGGTGCGCAGGTCAATACACTGGTGTTGATCAACAATTCCAAGCGTCCGCTGTTGCTTCTGGCCGGAGAGATCGTCACCGGCGGCAAACAAGACCGCGTGATCGGGAAAGACCGCATCGTTCCAGCGGAAAGCGATCCGGTGGACCTGAGCGTGTTCTGCGTTGAGCCGGGCCGTTGGATCGCAACCAGCGAGCACTTTGGTACGTCGGGAGCGACCTATGGAGGGGGAACAGGCGCAGGGATGGGAGTGTCTTCGGGAAAAGTTCCGATGCCGAGCACGCTGATGGCGCAACCTTCGGTGCGCGCCAAAGCCATGGGAGACAAAGACCAGAGCCAGGTTTGGGCGGAAGTGAGAAAGCAGCAGTCGGCGATGTCGCAAGCGGTTGAGGTCACAGCGGCAGCTCCTGGCGTGCAGAACGAGCTGGCCTCGACGAGTTCCTATGCGCGCGTGATGGAGAACAAAGCGGTGAAGGAGCAAGTGGACGCGGTCGCCAAGCCCATCGAGCAGAACTATCAAAGCCTGATCAAGCAGTTGCGCGATCGCAATGCAGTGGGCGTGGTGGTCGCGGTGAACGGACGCATCATTTGGGCCGATGTTTTCGCCAGCACCGAGCTGCTGGAAAAATACTGGCCGAAGCTGGTGCGCTCGTATGCCTCGGAAGCGGTCGTATCGCGAGCCAAGGGAGCGGAAGTGAGCGGAAAACAGGCGCAGGCTTTCCTCGAAGACATGGAGGGGCGCAGAGAAACCATTGAAAACGAGCCTGGCCTTTATCGGCATACGGAGATCAGCGGCGACGGATTCAAAGCGTTTGCCTTGACTTCTTTGCTGCCCAAGACCGGATTCGAAATTCACGTGGCGAAGATGGCGGATTAGAAGAGCAGCGGTCAGTGGGCAGTGGTCGGTGGCCAGAGGCTGGCGGGTGGTTGCGCTGGCCGCTGGCCACTGCGACGTTATGGGATCGCCTCGCATTTGCGGCTGGCAGTCTATAATGCTGCTGCAATCCAAATATGCTGCTGCGAGGAGATTTGTATGTCATCACCAGGGATCCCGGAAAAGTATCGCGATCTGTTTCAAAAGCGCGCATTCGCCAGCCTGGGCACGCTGATGCCCGACGGACGCCCGCAGGTCACGCCCGTGTGGTGCGACTTCGACGGCGAACACGTCATCTTCAACTCCGCCAAGGGACGCCAGAAAGACCGCAACGTGCGCCGCGATCCGCGCGTGTCGCTGGCTGTGATCGATCCGGAGAATCCGTACCGCTATATCGAGATCCGTGGCAGCGTGGTGGAGATTACCGAAGACGGCGCCGCCGCTCATATCGATAAGATGGCCAAGAAATATCTCGGCGCCGATAAGTATCCTTACGGCCAGCCCGGCGAAGTGCGCGTGCTCTACAAAATTAAGCCCGAGCACACCACGGTGATGGGGTAGCGAGATCTGAGGACGCTCCAGACCGGAACGATGTTTACCAGTTTAATACCGGGGTACCCCTACCCCCCACCCTATTAGAATCATGGAGTTAGGCACGGTTTTCTGCGCAAAATACCGGTTGCAAAGGACTTAGAGGCAAAATCTTTGAAACAAAGGAGTTAGTCGCGATTTCGCGGCCTCGCTGATCGCGGCGTCTACTGCCTTTCGCTGAGGCAATGATGAGGCGAATTGAGGGTGAGGCGCAAGGTTAGATGTCACATGGCGCTGTGGATTTCTTTCGGGCGTCTTACATCTGTTATTTCGAAACCGACATCTTCCCCGGCCTAGCCATCACCGAAGAAAATCCCGGCCTGCACGCGACGGCGTACGGCATGCTGGCGGATTTTGTGAGAGCCGTGCGAGACTAGGGCAGAGAGGGCGACCCATGAGAATCAAGATCGTTTTCTGCCTCGTCATCGGCCTTCTAAACACCGTAGGGACCATCCCCAAGGTGGTTTGGGGCAAGTGGGTGGTCCGGCGTGAGGTGCCGACGACAACCATCTCATGCTGGGGCGAGCCCGAGGCGCACAAGATAATCGGCACGGAGATCGAATACTCGGAGAAGATTTTCCGGTGGAACTCTATCGCCACGAAGGACCCGGTCGCTGAATCGAAGATCATGACGGCCCAGGAGTTCCATGATGAGAATTCTGGCGGTAGCGTGAGCAGTTCTCAAGTGGACTTTCAACAGCTAGGCATTAAACAAGCCCAAACGACGGAGATCAGGATTCACCACGCCGATGCTCACGTCTCGGCCACAACGAACGAAATCCCAGGAGACGACATTCTAGTGAAAGACACGAACACGATTGTGTTTTCAATCTGCAACATTTTCTTCGAGGCCAAGCGCGTTCCTGGTGGGAAATAGCTGACTATGCCGACCACTGACAGCTACGCCCCCGCCGCTGCCCTCGACCTCACCTATATCCGCGCCCAATTCCCGTCGCTCGCACAAACCGTCAACGAACATCCTGCCGTCTTCTTCGACGGTCCCGGCGGAACGCAGGTCCCACAGCGCGTCATCGACGCCATCTCCGGCTACCTGCGCCGCGACAACGCTAACACCTGTGGCGCCTACTCCACCAGCCGCAACACCGACGCCATGCTCGCCGATGCGCGCGGGGCCATGGCCGACTTTCTTCACTGCGGCGCTGATGAAATCGTCTTTGGGCCCAACATGACTACGCTGACGTATGCCATCTCGCGCAGCTTTGCTCGGGAGATCGGTGGCCGGGAGATCGGGGGCCGCGACCTTGGCCCTGGCGACGAGATTCTGGTTACGCGGCTCGACCATGACGCCAACGTCTCGCCGTGGCTGGCGCTTGAAGAAAAAGGTGTGACCATCCGCTGGGCTGAAATTCACGAAGAAGATTGCACGCTCGATCTTGCCGATCTGGCCAGCAAGATCAACAGCCGCACCCGGCTGGTTGCGGTTGGCTACGCGTCGAATGCCGTGGGCACGATCAATCCGGTGAAAGAAATTATTCGCCTCGCCCACGCTGCGGGCGCGCTGGCTTACATCGACGCTGTACATTACGGGCCGCACGGGCTGATCGACGTGGCTGCGCTGGATTGCGATTTTCTGGTCTGCTCGACTTACAAATTTTTTGGGCCGCACATGGGCGTGCTTTTTGGCAAGCGCGAGCATCTGGCGCGGCTGCGGCCTTATAAGGTGCGTCCGCTGACCGACGCTGTGCCCAATCGCTGGGAGTGGGGCACGCTCAACCACGAGTGCATTGCCGGCATCGCGGCGTGCGTGGATTATCTTGCCGACCTCGGCCGCAAAAGCCCCACCCTTCGACTCGCTCAGGGCAGGCCTTCTCGCCAAGTGCGCGAGAAATGGGGCACCCAGCGGCCCGATCTTTCTAAACCCCAGGGTGCGCGCCGCGAGGCGATTGTTGCGGCCTTCGATGCGATTCACCAGCATGAGCACGGATTGATGGAGCGGCTGATCGCGGGGCTGGCGAAGATTCCCGGCGTCAAGATCTATGGCATCACCGATCCCGCGCGCTTTGCCGAGCGCTGCCCGACACTGGCAGTGCGAATAGCGGGACACACTCCGCTGGAACTCGCCACCAAGTTGGGTGAGCGCGGCTTCTTCACGTGGGATGGAAATTACTATGCGCTGAACCTGACAGAACGTCTTGACGTGGAAAAGACAGGCGGGTTCCTGCGCATTGGGCTCGTACATTACAACACGGTGGAAGAAGTGGATCGGCTGCTGGCGGCGTTGCGGGGGATTGTCAGAGATTGACTGGCTCGGAAGAGTCGACCGCGTCTTAAACCAACACAGTTCGTGTCTCCATTGTCATCCCAGGGACAGCGCTCTTTGCGGGGCGAAGAGCCTATGGATTCTCAGGCAGCGGCGATGGCACCGACAAAATACAGAGGTCCTTCGTTGGGAGTCGCCTGCTCCGCCGGCGACTCCGCTGCCTCAGGATGACAAGCAATGATAGTGGCGGGGTAAGGGTAATATCGCAGCAGGCGTCAGAAACACGACAACCCGGGACGGATCCCGGGCTGGTGGGAGCGCGATTCGAGAACGCGGCGATTGCGCCGCATGGCGACGCGACAGAAAGCGCGGAGGCTTTCGATCCCATTACGGCCAGCGCTTGGCAGTGTCTTCCCAACCGGCGGCGCGGACCGGCTGAGCAGATGCAACCGCAACCGGTGGCACCGGTATGCGGATGGGCTGCTGCGGTCCATTCACGGCGGTAGCCAGAACCGGTTTCACGGTCTCAGCCAGGCCATCCTTCAGTTCTTCCGAGAGCAGAGGCGCAACCAGCCGAAGAGCTTCTACTTCCTTCTCCAGCCGGGTCAGCTCCATTTCTTTCTGCCGCAAAACTTCGTAGACATTCTTCATATTCAGGGCACCTGAAAGTGCGATCAATAGCGGAACCGGGTCACGGAACAGCTTTTCTCTCGCACTTTAACATGGTTACTTGGGTTGTCAAGAGCTTAGGAGCAGGGAATGATGGCAAAGTGGACACAGGGTTGCACAGCGCAACAACGTGCACTCGATATTTTGCCGTCGATTTCGCTAAGACCCTTGCCAGGAGCGGAGTTTGCGAGATATGCACAGCTCCAAACCACCGTGCCAAAACGGTACAAGAACGGGTAATTGCGGGAAGAAACCGCGCGAATCCGGGCAGTTGCCGCTTTTCAACTCTCTCGGGTGAGCCTCGCGCGCAAAATCGAGAGACGAACTGCACAAAATCCGGTCACAAGCTTGTGGAGGGGCTGCACTCGATTGAAAATACGCATCTTACAGATGCATGTTTTTGATTGACGAAAATAATAGAAGGAGTACAACAAGATCGTTCTTTGACAGTTTCTTAAGTTTTTCCGGTTGGAGCGGCGTCCGGGGCTCAAGCGAAGTCACCCTCTACATTGCGCAAATGAGGAGGGAGGGCAAGCAAGGGTCTATAGCAAAGCGCTGGTCGAGAAGAACGAGAAGCCCAGTTGAAGGCAAGATAGAGTTCCGAGGCGTTGGGTAGGTTTATCCGGTTGGCGGTGAGCCCGGAGCCCGAGCGAAGATCGCGCGCAGCGGCCCCGCAAGGGAAGCAGCGAGAGCAGGTCAAGCAAGGGTCATAAGCGAGCTACTGGCTGAGACGAATGGACCCAACATCACCTCGGAACTCTTAATTTTAGCTGTTAGCTCTTGGCTTTCAGCCATTAGCTTTCAACCTTACCTACCCGAGCCTCCCACTTTCATCGCACTTCCCGAGGCCAGTTCGTGTCAAAGATAAATCGCGTAATCCGCGGCGAGAGAAATTCGCCGCCCTAATCAACATGCTCCCCTTCCGCCATAAAGCTCTGCTCTGCCGGAGGCAGCCGGTCCCCGGGCCGCGCCCAGAAGACATACAGAGTCGGCCAGAGAATCACGCTCACTAACAATTCAACCATCAACCCACCGACAATCACAATCGCGAACGGCCGCTGCGAGTCTGAACCGATGTCATGCGACATCGCCGCCGGCAGCAGGCCCAGCGTGGCCACGATCATCGTCATCATAATGGGACGCAGGCGGAGCGCCGCGCCTTCCTTAGCGGCTTCGCGGACCGGAAGCCCGCGCGTGCGAAGCTGGTTGATGTATTCCACCATGATCACGCCAATCTCCACCGAAACTCCAATCAGCGCTAAAAATCCCAGCCCCGACGAGACGCTGAAATGGGTCCCTGTCAGCAACAGGCTGAGAAATCCGCCCAGCGGCGAAAGTGCGACCACGGCCAGAATCAGGAACACCCACTTCCACGAGCCAAAGGCCGAATAAAGAATGAACGCCATCAGCAACAGAGTGATAGGAACAATAAACGCCAGCCGCCGGTTGGCGCGTTGCTGGCTCTCATATTCGCCGGTCCAGTCCAGGTGATAGCCCTCGGGAAACTGCACCTTCTTTCCGACTTCTTCAATCGCCTGCCGCACCGTGCTGCCCAGATCGCGTCCGCGCACACTGTACTTGATGGCGATGTAGCGGGAGTTGCCTTCGCGATAAATCGTCGATGCGCCATCATCGAGGGTGATATGGCTGACCTGGCTCAGCGCCACCCGCTCCCCGGATGGAGCCAGAATGCGAATGTTGCCCAGATCCTCCACCGTGCCGCGGAACTGCGGCTGGTAGCGAACCGTCAAATCGTAGCGCTGTTCGCCGATCAGGATCTGGCTCACGGCTTTTCCGCCCACCGCGCCTTCCACCGCATCCTGAATGTCGCTTACGTTGATGCCAAAACGATCGGCCGCCGCGCGATCCACCACCAGATTCACGTTCGGCTGCCCGCGAACCTGAAACGTCCCCAGATCGGCGATGCCGGGAATCTGGCTCATCACGTTCTGCATCTCTTCGGCTTTCTGTTCGAGAGTCTTCAGGTCGCTGCCGAAGAGTTTCACGGCCAATTCGCCTTTCACGCCGCTGACGGCTTCCTCCACGTTGTCGGAGATCGGCTGCGAAAAATTCCAATCCACGCCAGGAAACCTGTTGAGCGCCTCGTCCATCGCCGCGATCAATTCATCCTTGGTGCGATATTGCTTCCTCCACTTCTCGCGCGCCAGCAGATCGACGAAGAACTCGGTGTTGTAGAAGCCGCTGGCATCGCTGCCATCGTCGGGACGGCCCACCTGGCTGACAACCTGCGTCACTTCCGGGAACCCCGCCAGCACCAGCCGGGCCCTGTTTGCCAGGTCAATGCCTGCCGAAGGTCCGGTGCTGGGTGCCAGAGTTCCACGCAACCAAATGGCTCCTTCGTCGAGATGGGGAAGAAATTCCGAACCTATCAGTCCGCCAAGCCCAAGAAAGAGCATGACAACTGCAAGGGCGGCGGCTCCAGCGAGTACAGCTTTGGTGTGGTCGAGACACCATTCCAGGCCGCGCCGATACTGCTTGAGGAGCGCATCGAGCATGGGGTTATGTAATCCCTTGAGCTTGCCCCGGAAAAGAAAACCGCTGAGCACAGGAGCGATCAGAAGCGAGAAGATCAACGCTCCCAGGAGGGCAAATGCAACGGTCCACGCCATGGGATGGAACAGCCTCCCTTCCACACGTTGCAACGTGAAGATGGGCAGATAAGCCGTGATAATTACGAGAATTGCGAAAAATACAGGACGCTGCACTTCGTGAGCGGCATCTCCGATGACTTGGGCAGGCGTTCGACGTTCATCCACGTGCGACTCGATGTGACGCAGGATGTTCTCCACCATCACCACTGCTCCGTCTACGATCATTCCGAAATCGAGAGCACCGAGGGACAGAAGGTTCGCGGGAATATGATTCAGGTCCAACCAAATGGAGGCGAAGAGCAAGGAAAACGGAATGGTGATGGCAACCACCAGCGCGCCACGCACGTTTCCTAGGAACAAGAACAGGATCAAGGTGACCAGCAGCACGCCATGAGTTAGGTTGCGCAGGACGGTGCGGCTGGTGTATTTGACCAAGTCGCTGCGATCCAGGTGAGGTACAAACCTTACTCCGACCGGTAACAAGCCATGGTTCAATTGATTGATTTTTTCATGCAATGCGGCGAGCGTTGCCTGCGCCTCGGCACCCTTACGGAGCAGGACAATTCCCTCCACGACATCGTCATCATTGATAACGGCGCCGTCTTCGTGCCGGATAGTCTTTCCCAATTGTCCAAGGCGCACCTTGGGAGCTTGCACAACAGTTCCGAGATCGCGAACTCGAACCGGCGTGCCGTTGGCGACTTTTACGACTGTCGCCGCGATGTCATCTGTCGTCTCCATCAGACCGACAGCCCGGACATTCAGTGCCTGCTCACCCCTTTCAATGAAGCCTCCACCTGCGTTGGTGTTGTTGTTGATCAACGCTTGTTCTACCTGGGTTAATGCCAGCCCATAAGAGACCAGCTTCCCGGGATCGAGCTGCACCTGGTATTCGCGTGTTGGCCCGCCAAATATGTTCACGTCCACCACGTTAGGCACGGCCTTAAGCTGATTTAGCACGTACCAGTCCTGCAGTGCCTTCAGTTCCATCGCGTCATATTGGGGGTTGGTGCTCTGAAGCGTGTAAAACATGATCTGGCCCGTAGGACTGTAGTCGGGTCCCAGAGCGGGGGTTACTCCAGCGGGCGTTGTGGCTTGTGCCAGTCGGTCCAGCACCTCCTGGCGTGCCGTGAACGTCGAGACTTCATCGTCGTAAATGATGGTGATTACTGAAAGTCCCGCCAGCGACAGTGATCGGAGGTGAGTCATGTGCGGTACTCCGTTCAACTGGACCTCTAGCGGGACGGTAATCTGCTGTTCCACTTCTTCCGCAGCATGTCCGGGCCACTGGGAGATGATTTGGACGTAAGTGTCGGCAACGTCCGGATAGGCTTCAATGGGCAGATTGTGGAAAGAAATGATGCCCCAGATAAAAAGCAAGACGGCAAGACTCAGTACCAAAACGCGGTTGTTCAGCGCGAGATCAACCAGGTAACGGATCATCTTGTTTGCGTCGCCTTTGACACCAAGAACTCAATCTCATCCTGCCCTAGCTTTTCGGGGAACCAGTCACTCGGTAGGGTTTGAGCTTTTCTATCGCAAAGCGCCGGTTGCTGGGGAGACACTTAAACGCCTCGGGCGGCGGTATTTCGATTCCCCGAATGACAATTGACGGTCCAATCGCACGATTGGGAGAGACACGGTGTCGGCAAAGCTCGGACGAAGTGGAACAATCGCGTAGAGGCCAGGCTGAATACCAGAAAGTAAAGGGGCTTGCAGTGCAGACAGAAGCGGCGACCCGCTTGTGCCTTGATCTTGCCAATCGGAACCCCTGAGAAGGTCGAATCTTGGGGACAAATCCTTTGATTGGGTTCCTAGGGCGCTCCAGAAATGGCATAATGCGCCCACGTCCGAACGATATCTATGTTTGAACGGATCTGGGAACCGAGAAACCGGACCACAGTTCTAATCGCCAGCGCGGCTGCCGTTCTGGCAATTGCTGTTATGGACTGGTGGACGAAGCCCTATTTCTCTCTGGGCTTTTTGTATTTGTTTCCCATCATGCTGGCAGCCGGATTTCTGCCGTTGGGCAATCGCCATTTTGGGGATTGGATGTGCGTTATTAAGCGAGCGTTTTAGCAACCTGGATCCGTCGGATTCGACGATTCGTTTGGCATTTGAAACGCTGGCGCTCTGCGGCTGCGGGCTCTTCACTTCTGAACTCCTCCGTAACCGGCGATTGAGTCTGTCGGCCCAGCAGCGTTTGCGCGTCCTGGTGGAAACCAGTCCTGCGGCGATTGTTACGATCGACGAGCACGGTTTCATCGAGTTGGCCAACCGGGCTGCAGCCGAACTCATGGCGCCACGAGATGGACAGTTGATCGGTTACCCTATCGCTGCATTCCTGCCTGAATTGCACTATGCTTTACGGTGGGAAGATCGGCCACAGTTCAGGACGTCGATGCAATGCCGGGGCCACCGAGGCAACGGCGAAACTTTCCTGGCAGATGTATGGTTCTCCAGTTACAAGGACGGGACGAATCCCAAACTAGCGGCAATCATCGCGGATGTCAGCGAAGAGCAGGCCGCACCGTCTGGCTCCATCTCGGCTGGGCCGAACGATCAGGAACGCGCGCCGTTGAACAACCGCGAACTGGAGGCGCTCCGCCTGGTAGTTCAGGGTCTGGCAAACAAAGAAATTGCCTCCCACATGGAAATCTCCGAAAGTGCGGTCAAGAATACGCTGCAACAACTATTCGCCAAGACCGAGGTGCGCACTCGCGGGCAACTCGTCCGGGTCGCATTGGAGCGTTACCGGGATCTCCTGTAGATGGTTCCTGAATAACTGTCGCAATATCGCCATTACACTCATTGACCTAATTTCGGGCGTTGCGACGGTAAAGAAAGCGCCAGCGTAAAATTCCGACAATCGCTAGAAATTCGGACTTCAACTATCCGTTCACTAGAGAGAATCTCAATTTCATGACTGCCCGCTAGGCAAGCAGTCGCGTCCAAACCCGATTAGGCCGACTGAGGGACTCTGAAATTGACCACTTTCAGCCACAGATTCGCCAGCGCTTCGCCTCCAGAAGCTTCGCGAAACCGCACTGTTTAGCGTGTCGAATGGAGAGCAGGCAGTCTCGGGAGAATGTTTGAACTGGTTGATTCCGCGCAAGTTACGCAAACGTCGGCTCTTACAGGTTTCAGACCCGTACCGAGGGTTCGAATTCCCCCCTCTCCGCCACGCAGTCTGGGCAGCAGAGAAACCTCGCCGCAATCCTCTAAAAAACGCTAGAAATGGCCGCAATTTCGCAGATTTTGCCCTCAAACCGGACTGGAGAAAGTGTCGTACTCTTCGCCACGGACAAGCTTTGCCGCCCTTTTCTCTGGAGGGCACATGTGCAGTCCGGTTTCAAGGAGGCATTAGGCGAACGCAATGCGATCAGAAGCCGGGGATTCGGCCATAGCGAGTTAACTTTGTCAGCGCCTTGGAAACCGAGTTCGTTACTTCCCATAAGCGCGCGTTTCTGCATAGTCTCCGATTTGCCGACCATCCATGAATTAGGGAGATCGGTAAATTCCCGGCCGATTTTGAACCGTACCGTCGTTCAGAGCCTGGTGAAGCCGTCGGGGGTCCACTGTTCTGAGCCGACTCCGTTGTGGACGAAGAAGAGGCCGTCGGGGTCGTATTTCTTTTTGACTTCGGCGAGGCGGGCGTGGTTGGCGCCCCAGTAGGAACGCTCAAAGTCGGACTCGAAGAAGTTGCTTTCCGAGACGTAGGCTCCGCCGCTGGCGGCGACGGCGCGGAGTTCGTTCATGCAGCGGTGCACGGTGTCGGCGCCTTTGCGGCCCTTGGCAACGTCGGGTTCGTGATTGGGAATCCCGGGATACGCGGGCCCCTGGCCGTCCGCGACGATGACGAGGGCAAAGGCGCCGCACACCGCGGGATTCATCGCAGTGTCTTTGGCAGACTCGATGGCTTCCGAAGGCGCGCCGGCGAGCCCCTTATTAAAATGAAGCTCCACTTCGCTGAAGCGGGAAGCTGAGAACAGTGCGTTGGCCAATTTTTCCTGGGAATCGTCTTGCAGCAGTGATGCGGGCATCCAGAGCGACTCGAAGCCCCAGACCACCCAGCCGACCTGGCCTCCGTCTCCGTTCCACCAGACGTTGGTTGGGCTGGCGCCTGCGCGGAAGTCTGCCTTGAAAACGTCGTGGTGATGTTCTTTGCGCCAGTCAACGTCCCACCAATGGCGGAAGGGCATGCTGCCGATTTCGGGCTCAGATTCGATCGTATATGCGGCGGTAGACTGCGCCAGCCAATTAAGGAACGGCTGCCAGACTTTTCGCGATTGCTCCGTGTCCAGTCCAAGATGAACCATGCTGATTTCGAGCTTGTTGTCGGGAGAGAAGTGCGCTTGTTCGCCCCAATGGTCGTTGAAGAGAGCTTCGCGGTAGAAGGCAACGAAGCGGCGGATCAGGCGGCGATAGGCGTCATCGGAAGAAGCTTTGACGGTGAAATTGGCGCCTCCGGCCAGTTCTGGAAGACCTCGCACGCGCAGGGTTAATTTGCTGACTGCGCCGAAAGTACCGCCTCCGCCTCCTTTCAGAGCCCAGAACAGGTCCGTATTGGTGCAAGAGTTTGCGATTCGCACTTTGCCGTCGGCGGTAACGACTTCGGCTTCTAGGAGGCCGGCAGCGGCCATTCCGTAATGCTTCGAGAAGCTGCCGAACCCGCCGCTTTGAATCAGGCCGGCGACGCCGACGGTGGTGCAGCCGCCGCCTTGAACATAGGCGCCGGCTTTGGTGGTGACGGCGTCGTAAGCTTGCAACCAAATTGTTCCCGAGCCGACAGTGATGGCCCGCTGAGGAGCATGAGTGGACTTGCAACCACTCGGAACGAAATCTTGCTGGATGGTAACGTCATGCATGTGACGTGTCCAAATCAAGAGAGAATCGGGCGCGTTCGATGTGCCTTGATAGCTGTGGCCACCTCCTTTGATGACGAGGCGCAGATTGTTGTCGCGGGCAAAATCTACGGCGGCTGCGATGTCGTCGGCATTTCTTGCAGCGACAGCGTAGACACTAGGTTTGGTCGCCCAACCGTCGACCCAACCCAGGGTTTGGGTGATGCTGGGATTGTCGCCGATATAGTAGGGGTTTTTCAAATTTGCGAAGAGAGTCTTGCAGTCCGCGCTCTGGGACGAGGACACGCATGCGTTCATCGGAAAATCGACTTGAATCAGGTTGCCGCCGACCGCCTCGTTTAGGCGCTTCCACGCTGCGTTGGAAGGCCAACTTGGGTCCGAAGGACGCACCCGGCGGAGGGCTGGACTTGCGAACGCGCTCCGCGGCCACAGCTGCGAAAGTGATACTGCCCCGGACGCCTTCAAAAACTCTCTTCGGTTCAAGGCTGCTACCTGCTTTCTCAGCGTCACTCGGAGATTATTTTCTCGTGGTTGTCGACAAATTCAAGCATGACTCGTCGTGTGAGGCAAGGGCTCGCTTTCGGTGCGAATCGCAACCTGAAGCTCTGCCGGTAGCGACCCTGAATCTGCTCGTGCCTGATTAACGAAAAAGGGAGTGAGGCCAACGACGATTATCACCGCCAGGACCAACGATCCTCGGTTCGATCTAGGGAGTGAGATTTACCGCATTGCCGCCGTTGATCTTACCGACATCCCCGGAATCAGTGCAGCCACCGCCCAAGTCATGCTTATAGAGATCGGCACCGATGTCAGCAGATTTCGCAACGCCTCTGCCTTCGCCTCATGGCTTGGCCTCTGCCCGGAAAAACGAATCAGCGGCGGCAAGGTGCTGTCCTATAAACACGCCAGGTAAAGCATCGCGCGGCTACTGCGCTCAGAAATGGGCGCCAACTCCCTGTGCCACACAAAAGGTTACTTCGGCGAGTTCTTTCGGCGCATGCGGGCCAAGCTCGGCACTGCCCAGGCGATCACCGCCGCCGCCCACAAAATCGCATGCATTCTCTATTACGTCTTATCGACCAAGCAACCGTACACAGAAACCTTCTTCCACCGTTGCGATGAACAGGCACACCAGCGAGCTGAAATGCGCCTCCGCAAACAAGCAACTCGACTCGGCTTCCAACTCTTGCCCATCCCAGCAACAGGAGAATGACGGTTGGTTCCTCAGGAGCCCGTTTAGGGATAGCTTCCGGTTGGCCGACAGACGGGGAGTCAGGTTGGCTTGGAGGTGGGGGTTGGGAAACGCTTGCTTGATGGAACTCAGCTCGTTAGCTGGCCGCTCTTGAAAGGTGTCAAGTGCTCGCCTTCGCTCTAAGAGGTGCTTTGGATGGAGGGTGTTTATATCAGCATCTTGCTCTGCTGGCGGCGGCCAGGATGGTTGGGGTCGGTGAATTCGAGCAGTTCGATGGGCGCGCCGTTTTCGACTATGAACGCGACGCGGACGCCGTCGGATGGGCTGTTGGGAGGAATCAGGATTTCGCGGCCAGCAAGCTCGGAGGCGAGATCAGCCACTTCAAACGCGACGTGCG
>Ga0302325_10000392_pt1 | contig 123652 bp, 102 predicted proteins | sample Palsa_T0_2_FD_201948 | JGI IMG/M metagenome (GOLD analysis project Ga0302325, IMG submission 201948) | Peat permafrost microbial communities from Stordalen Mire near Abisko, Sweden - Palsa_T0_2 | ecosystem: Environmental > Terrestrial > Soil > Palsa > Peat permafrost | place: Sweden: Abisko...
GGCTAGTTCGGCAGCAACGTCTCCCAAGAGGCAAATCCCGGCCATCGGAGTTCCATGCCCGTCTCCCGGATGGTCGTCGCCGGAACCCCATTCGGCCGGCTTGATGGATAAATTGTCCGCCGCGGACAGAACACCGGCCAGCACGGGATGGCCGCGATTCACACCCGTATCCAGGAGAGTGATGGCAAGGTCATCGGGCGGTGCCGTGATTCTTCGCGCTAAATCGGCCGCCCACGCCGCTTGTTCCTCGACCGTCAACGCCTCAGCGAAAAAGCTGATGTCCCGCCCACGACGAAGCTCGGCAAGGCAGGCGAGCAACGCCAAAGAGCCGGTAAATTGCTGCGCCGAACCGAAGGCCATGACGATCGTGTGTTCTTGCAACCGCAATAGCGAGGTGCCAAGCCGCAAACCGATGCGCTCAGCTTCAGAGCGAAATTGCGCCAGCACCAGATCCCGCGTTGCAGCGTCGGGCGCACGCAACCAGCACTCGAACCAAAAAGGACCGGCGTCGGCCGGCCAGGGCTCAGATTCGGTCCAAAGCTGCTTGGCGGCAGCTTGTCGGAGATGCGCGATAGAATCAATGAGCGGACGATGTCCCTTTTCTCCTGCGCCTGCCTCGTAGCTCGCCAACAACCGTTCGAACTCGTGCAGACGCCCATCAGGTACGAACCAGGTCGAATACTGCGTCGCCATGCCGCCCGGACCGCGGCCGCTTCGGATATTAAGCAGTTGGAAACCGTACCTTTTTCGCTCCAAGGTGATCGGATCGACGCCTTGGCCGACCATTGATTCGATCTCCAACACGAGGCCCTTTTCGCGAATGTGCTCCCACGGTTGCCACTCCTGAGCCTGCGCTTGGTATGCAACCTCCAGACCCTGAAGATCAGCCCGCAGTTCAGCCGCGTGTGCCGGCCGATTCTGCGTCGGGACGCGCTTGCCTGGAGGGCGTTGACGGGAGCTGAATCGGGCGGCTTCGCCGAACCCGTCAATCCGCAGGTGCCGGTACGACTCTGGACCGCCGTTCGCCACAGTTATCTGCTATGTTCGGCTCGCTCCCGTAGCGCGGTGACCACCAGCTCCGTATCGACGCGTACGTTTTCCTCAATAAGCGCTTCCTTCAATGCTTCGTCGGCCGCCCGGGCGATCTCGGCAAGACTAAGTCCTTTGGCCGCCGTGACCATCTTGCTCCATTCAAAGACGGTTTCCAGCTGGGTGGCTAGTCGTTGCCGCAGCAGCGCCTCAATTTCCTTTTTGCTCGGAGCGGAATAACGAAGGATGTCGTCGAAGCGGCGAAACAAAGCTGGATCAAGCGCGTCGGGGTGGTTCGACGCCGCTACCAGCAAACTGTGGCCACGAAGATTTTCGATGAATACCAGCAGGCTGTTCAACACCCGCCGCATCTCCGCGACATCGTGCTGTGCGCCGCGAGCCAATCCGAGCGAGTCGAACTCATCGAACAGAAAAACGGCGCGGTGGGTTTCAATCGCGTCGAACACGACCCTGAGCTTTGCTGCGGTCTCTCCCAAGAATTTCGTAAACAAGGCGTCGAGCCTCACCACAAACAGGGGTAAACCCAGATCATGGGCCAGAGCTTGGGCCGTCATCGTTTTTCCGCACCCAGGTGGCCCCAGCAGCAGTATCCGTTGCCGGGGGCGCAGCCCATGCTCCCGGATTCGACTGAAATGGAGTTGCTCCCGGACTACTCGCGACAGCCGCGCACGCACCTTTTCCGAAAGGACTACCTGTGCCAGGCCGACGCTCGGTTCCACCGGCCGAATGAGTTGGCCTAGTTCGCCCTGCAGCCGAATGAATGGGACGGAGTTTGATTGAAGGTCGGGGGCGCCGGCTTCCGGCACTTTCCGGGCGCCGGACTGCGCCAAGATGCGTTTGATCTCGGCCGCGAACTCAGGCTTCCCTCTTGCCGCTTCGTTCGCGGCTATCTGCATGGCAACGGCTCGAAACCGCTCCTCGTCGGCGACGGTGTGGCTACGCAATAGAGCGGTGATTTGCTGGGGGCTCGCCATGGCCAATTAGAGCGTTCTTGGGAATTGGGGTCAACTCACGTTCAATCTCCGCCCACAAGCCAAGCGCCGGTGATCGCTTTATCCACCAACCCGAATCAACTTTCCCAAACCCGTATGCTTGGGGCGGGTATCGTCGGCATAGTAAATCGCAGTGACGCTGGTGCCTTGGTGGCGCAATGCCAGGCTGGCGGCAAATAGGCCAAGTTTCTCTGTTATCAATTTCCCGAACTCCTTGCGTAGCGTATGGATTGGTTTCTGCACGTCGACCCCCTTAGTGCGAAGCCAATCGCAAAGCTCAGTAAGGAGTCCCTGAGCCCGATAATGCTGCCAGCCGCCAGTCTTCCGCGGAATGCAAGTCGACTGGATTACGAATATGCCGGTGGCCTTCCTCGCCTCGCTTTGAAAGAAACCAGCAAGCTCAGGCTCCAGGCTGAGGTCGCCCTCCGAACCCGCTGTTTTTAGCTGGGCAAATTCAGTAACCTCTATCCGGAGTATTCCGCCTTTGAAGTCGAACTGGGACCAAAGGAGCTTGTCGATTTCGTTGCGGCGGAGGCCAAGGTGTAACGCCAAGAGGAAGATCTTCAGCAACTCGGTCTTGTCGCCCTGAAGCTCATCGAGGGCGAGGTTGGTTAGTCTGATTGGGTCCATCCGCGAATGGTACCGGAATGAACTGCGGCCACGGGTTACAGTTGTCGTGTTGGCAAACGGAACGGGATCTGGGATGATTACGCCAAAGTCTGCCAGGCGCTTCCGGATCTTAATTCCGAACATGGCCTTGGACGCTCGGATATAGGAATCGAGGGTATGCTTTGCCCTGACCTCGCGGACAGGGTTGCCCGACCGGGATGCAAGGTAGCTGTTCTTCCATTCCTCTACACGCCGCGGGGTGAGGTCGGAGAGGCGCACGGCCCGCAGCTTCTCGTTGGCCTTCTTCAACCTCGCACGCCGCGCCCTGAAGCGTGAGCCGAGGCCCTCGCTCTCGAACATCGAGCTTAGGACGGTGTAGAACTTGGTCTGATTCCGGTACAGGGCCTCCGGCGTATAGAAGTTCTTTGACGCTAGATAATCCATGTAGTCGCCCACCGTGACGAAGACCGGCGGGACGTAGGTGGCTTGCGGCTTGTGTTCGGCCAGTGTCTTGTCCCAGCCGTTCGCAATCAACGATGCCCATATCTGCTTCGACTTCCTCGCTGCGTCTGGCCGGTTCGCGGTATTCAGGGGGAACAGTTCGCGCCGCCCGGAGAACTGGATTTTGACCGAAAAGGTCCCAGTCTCGCGCATGCCGCCACCGGCGCGATATTTCGGGTGAAAGACCTTCTTCAGCCAGTAGTCCGCGTGCGTCTTTCCGCGAACGGCGCTGGAAAATCCACTGGACACTTCTTGGACACTTTTCATGTCCTCTAGTCGGAAATCGAAGTTTGCCAGTTCGTGAATCATCGCAACAGAATCTCGTCGTAATCCCTTGCGATGGACAGGGTAAGTTGTGGACACTGGAGGTGGAGTTGTGGACATTGGGGCAGGGTTGTGGACACCCAACGTGCCACCTCATAATCCTTTGGTTCAGGGTTCGAATCCCTGTGGGCCCACCACTTATAAAGCCAGTGGCAACCAATAGCACGGGAAATTCACGTGCCAACGTCGGTTGAAAAATGCACTGGAGCAAGCTTCTCGTCACAGCGGCCCATTGGGCTTGCGACTTACCATCTGAAACGCGGCAACAAAAGGTCCCGCCCCTCCATCTGCTGTCCCTCGGCAACCGGAATTCCTCCACACACATTCAAGGCAGCAGAGTTCATCTCGAACCGGGTCAGCCACGCGACTCGCCCAAGCTATGTCGTCACAAGCAGTGGGTTAACCAGAGAATTGGCAATCCGGATTTTACTGCAAGCGCTTGTGCCAGTGGCCGGGCTCGCGCTTGAAAGGCGAGACCGCGATAACCCAAACGTACTCGGGTTTGTCGATGTACACCACGGCGTATGGGAATGGTTTTCTGAAGTGGCGACGCGCGGGATCAAGGATCGTGCGGAAGAGGGTCGGAGCTGTGCGGATCTCTGTTAGAAGCTCCTCGATCGCGCGATAAAATCGCTGGCCCAGTTCCGGGCTTATCTCGGCGTAGTGCTGCGCCGCCCTGGCGTAATCCGCGTCGGCTTCCCGGTGGAAGCGAAGGGACTTCACAACCCCACGATCTTGCGGATTTTGGCCGAAGTTTCTTCGCTTGGGATCCCCTTTTCGCGCCCGCTTTCAATGTCGTCGATGCGGCGCTTAATTTCCTCGGCCCATGCGGCATCGGTCGCGGGATCGGGCGGGCGGTAATGGCTTGCCAAAAGGTGTTCCATGAGCGCATCCACCTGATTGGCCGGCCAGCGACGGGTTTCCTCGACGATTTGATCGACGGTCATTGGCATGGGGTCAAGCTAGCAGCTTCCGCGGCCGCTGGCAACTGCGCGCTGGGAAGGCAACGGGCGTAGCGCGCCTCGATCCAAGGCTGTCCCTTAGTGCGCCTCCACGCGAGGCCAACGCGGATAGATGTTCGGCAATGTGAATCTTCGCCAGAGGTGCAACACCGGGCTACACCGGCTTTGCATGGTCTGGATAACCTGAAGCAATAAATGAATCTCGCAGACTCATGCGGGAGGGCGGTTTTACTCTTGCCACACTCTTGCCAGATATGCGTCTTTCCGTGCCGTTCCTTTCATCAACATGCATACACCAACGGTCGGGCAGCAATCCCGTAATCCGGTGGTAGCCGGTGTTTACGAGGCAGAAACTATTCGCCGACCGACTTCCGATAGAAACGACTGGCGCGGGTTCGAATCCCTGTGGGCCCACAAACTTCAAGTCGTTATCCAGCAATGTAAACCGATCTTGTCGGCCTATTCTTGCCACGTTTGTGGCAACGGTTGACACACTTGACACTGGTCCATTTTTGGACCACCTCTGCTGCATGAGTGCCGCCGCCCTCCAGCTAAAGAAATCCCTGGCCGATGCCATCAAGAATCAGATGAAGTTCGATCATTTGAGCATCTCCAGTTTCGCCAAGAAAACTAAGACCAACCGCAATTCGGTCCGCAGAATTCTGGACGGGAAGAACACTTCCATAACGCTCAAGACCATGGCGAAAGCCGCCGAGGCGCTCAACCTAGAGCTGACCCTCACCGTGAAGCAGTTGCCGCTCGGTAAGCTGGGGAGAATAGCCGGGCAACTTGCCGCTACCGAGGATGCCAAAATGGCGGCTGCACTGAAGAAGCAGTTTCTGGAGGAATATTACGGAAAGCCAGTGAATCAGCTCGATGCCTGAGATCCAGCGGGCTGACCTTCCTCCGGCGCTGCTGGCCTATCTCCTGGACCGGGTGGCGGAACGGAACATCACCAAGGACGACCTGATGCAGATCCTCCACTGGATTGAGGGAAACCCGATCGTGCCGGAAGGCGATTGGTTCAAGCGCTTCGGCCATGTCACGGTTTGTGGACAGGGTGCGCTGATTAAGACATTCTTAAGCCCAGAGCACGTCGCGATCGGTGAGGAAGTCGAATGAGGAAGTTCGAAGCCGAATACCGGAGCGAATGAAAGCGGTCCCGTCGTGTCGGCCCCGAGCTTTGGTTTCGCGCCTCGGGCTACCAGCCGCGAAAGAGAAGCCTACTCCCCGACCTCTGTCGCCCATCCGGTATCAATCAATTCCCTGGCGAATTCCTTTGCGTCAGGATGATCGGAAACCTTGAAGCCCTTGCTCAGCGCGGCTTCCGCCTCGTCCGCGGTTGAAAATTCATGGGCGTTTAGTCGGATGCTCTCGAAGCCGGTCCGCCTAATGCTCCATGTATGATTGGGTTGGGCGTCCGGGTGGGCCGACTCGTTCGTGGCTTCGATGTCCACGGGGCTGTCTTTGGCCGGGTCCCGATTGATGCGAATCTTCATATTGGCAACGCAGCACCGCTTCTGGCCCGATGCAAGAGGCAACTGGGTGCCCCTTGGCTGGGCCGGTTTACATCGTGGCAGTTGTAAGGGGTCGCACGGACTGCATGGCTCAAAGCCTGACAAAAATTGAATGAGCACAGCCCAGTGGGCGGCCGTGTCCGGGGATGAAGTTATTCCATGAGTCCTCCCACCAAGAGTTTACAGATGTGAACTTGAACTCTTGCCGGCGCGCTTCGCTCCCGACGGACAAGGTAATGTTATACCCCATAGGAAGATTTTCTCGGCCGGTGCAACATCCGGGGACAATGAAGGGGCACACAAATGGCGCGCGGGTTGGGTGGTGCGGAGCTTGGACTGAAACGGGCAGGTAGGGCATTGCAGTCATGACCGAAGCCGAATTACTCCGAATGTTTCGGGAATACTATGAGGGGCTTTTCCCAAGGGACTGCCCCAACTGCGGCCGGCGCTATGCCACGCTGCGGGAGTACATCGTTAGAACCCAGCGTCTCTGGCCGAGCCTGAACTACGATATTGAATTGGGCGATTACAAGACGCCGCGCCCGATAGGCGGCTTGGCGATGGCCAACTGTCTTTGCGGTACAACGTTGGCGCTTTCAACGAAGAGCATGCCGGTCTCGCAGACCCATCTCATATTGGAGTGGATTCGGACCGAGACGGAACGGCGGGGCGTCACGCCGGCGGAGCTGCTTGATCACCTGCGCGACGAGGTCCGCAAGCAGGTCCTTGCCGAGGCTAAGCAAGAGGCCGCGCCAAGCTCCGAGGTTGCCGCATGCGTGCAGCCCTCGGATCCGGCGCCTTCACCTGTCGGGCCGGCCGCAGTGCCGCCACCTGGCGACCGACCACGCCCATAGTCCGCCGCCGACACGGCAATCCGCTCGTAGGGTCCACCATTGCAACCAAGTCCCCGCGTGCCTGCGCGGGTGCGGCCGGGGGAGTCGGCGCGGTTGCCCATGGGGTATGAGGTGGACCCGGAGATTGGACAGATCGACTCGTCGATCCCAAATCAGGCCGAGGCCCGAGGACTCAATCACGCCGCCCAACTCGCCGCAGATGTATTCTTTGTAGGGATACACCCCATTTCGGCCGGCCGCTTTGTCGTCTAGTATCCGCAAATGAGGCACCGGTAGATGCGAATCAATTATCGTCGTCAGATAGGGATCGGGTTTCCAGCCAAGATCCTGCTCGCAGCCCTCACGCTCGGCGCCCTCCCATGCACAACGGAGGCGCAGTTCGTCGACACTTTCGATACCATAAACCCGGCGTGGGTTGTCGACCGCTACCCCCCTGCTGACTTCGCGTCGGTCATCTTTGACGGCGACAGCCGCCTGAGCCTCACGATCGACCAGACTGGCAGCACCGCCAATCGCCCCGCCCAATACAGCAGCGAGTACTACGCCTTCCAAGGCTACCAACGCCCCGCGGGCATCACCGGCCCGTGGACGCTCAGCGCCCAGGTCTTCGTCTCGTCCGCCTTCAGCACCACCACCGGCCCGCTCATGGACGGCGAGCTCTGGGGCCACACCGGCACCACGCCCGACGGCGGCGACTACGTGACGCTGGGATTCACGAACGCCAGCCCGACCGACCCCTTTAACCCTGCCGCGACCGACCGCATCTTTCGCTTCCAGGCCTTCGACGGCAATACGGGCGACTGGACCGACCTTGGCGTGCCCTCCGGCTTCGTTTTCGACGCGTGGCATACGATTTCCCTCGCGTCAACGGGCGACACCTTCGAGTTCAGCATCGATGGCACGCTTGTGCTCACCATTCCCGCGGCGGCCGGCAACGATCTCCTGACCGCGTTTATTCAAGGCTACAACTTCGACCAGGCCGATAGCTACTCCGTTTACTGGGATAACCTTATCGCGGGCGTAGCCCCGGTCATTACCAACAGTCCCCTGACGGCGGCGGGTACGGTCGGCACGCCATTCAGCTTTACGATCACGGCGTCGGGCACGCCCGCGAGCTATGCCGCCGTCCCGCTCCCGGACGGCCTCGTGCTTGACGCCGGGAGTGGCGCCATCACCGGCACGCCCACCGCGGCTGGAGTCACTTTCGTGACGCTTACTGCGACAAGTGCGAGCGGCACCAGCAGCCCCGTCACCCTGACCATCACAATCGCCGAGGCAGCCGTCGAGCCCACGCCGACACCGAGGCCTACACCGACACCAAGGCCGAGTCCGACTCCGGGAATAACCCCGACGCCTACGCCGACACGGGCGCCCACGCCGACACCCAGGCCGACTCCGACAGCGGCGCCGAGTCCGACACCGGGTGTCACCCCGACGCCGACTCCGACAAGGGCACCTACGCCGACACCCAGGCCTACGCCGACACCAAGGCCGAGTCCGACCCCTTCACCCAGCCCGACACCAACGCCGACTCCCTCTTAAGGCCTTTGGAGCACACTGTTCGTATATATGGGGGCCAGCCGTGAAACCGGCATGGCCTCGATCGTGCGGTCGGATTCTTGCAGGCCGGGTACGGACCGGTGAACGCTGTCCGCCCTGTCGCACTCAAAACGATTCGGCATCGAAGCCTTTGTCGGCGACAGCGGGACGTTGGCGCAAACACGCCCGAGTTGGCCCGCGGCAAATGCGCACATCACCCCATAGCAGCCCTGGTCCCGATAGCGTACATTGCAAACCTGATTGAACGCAAACTAGCGACCCTGTGCGGCTGAATGTAAGCCACTCCGGGCCGCTTGAGTTCAAGTAGATTAAAGAAAGAGAAGAGAAACAAAATGGTAAGATACATAAACAAAACAATAGTACCGGCGGGGCTCGCGGCCTTCGCGGTACTGCTTTCCGCCCCCACTTCCGCCTCGGCCCAGTCAATCCTGGGGACTGCGGGCAACTATGCTCTTCTCGGCGGCACGCTGATAAGCGTCGGCGGCCCAGGCCCCAACCCGATCGTGAACGGGAACGTCGGCCTCTTTCCGGCAGCGACCTCCAACATCACGGGCTTTCCCCCGGCGACGGTCTCTGGAACGACCGAGTCGGGATTGCCAGCGGCAATCATAGGCACCGGTGGCGCCACGGGCCAGGCGCAGGCCGATTTCCAAAAGGCACTTACGGGGCTGCTGGGCATGCCGTCCGTCGCGGCCAACAACCTGAGCAACGAGGATCTTGGCACCCTGGCCCCGCTCCCTCCGGGCGTCTATACGTTCAACGGCGCGGCGCAGCAGACAGGCGCGCTCGTGCTTGACGCCCAGATGAAGAACAACGTGACCTGGGTCTTCCAGATCGGGACATCGCTCACCACCGCCGCGAATTCGACGATCACGATCATCAATCTCGGCAGCAACAACGGCAGCGACGACGGCGTATACTGGGCCTGCGGGGCCGCCATCAACATCGGCGACAACAACACGATCGTGGGGAATTACCTTTCGGGCACGAGCATCTCCTTCACCGGTATCACCACCACATTGGGCAATCTCGGCAGCCGCGCCATGGCGGAGGCCGCCATCTCGTTCGCAGGCCCCGGCGCGATGAATCCGCTCGGAGGCCCCGGTGGCAGCGACTATTCCGGAGGCCTGACGTATAACAGCAACGGCAGCGTGGTGGCCGTCTCCCACTTCTCGGTCAGCGCTTCTTCGCCGCAATCCGCTGGCAATGCGTTCAGCGTGACGGTGACCGCGGAGGACTCCAGCAACGCCACGGTAACGGGCTACACCGGAACGGTGGCCATCACCAGCTCCGACGGCGCGGCGGTGCTGCCCCCCAACGCCTCCCTGACCAATGGCGTGGGCATATTTTCGGTGACCCTGAACACGGCCGGAAACTCGACGGTGACAGCGACGGACACGGTGACCCCCTCAATCACGGGAGTCTCGGGCACTATCTCAGTATCCGGGCCGGCCAGCCACTTCTTGGTCAACGCCTCGTCGCCGGAGACCTCGGGCGCCGCGTTCAACGTGACGGTGACCGCACAAGACACTTCGAACAGCACGGTGACGTCGTATGCCGGAACGGTTGCCATAACCAGCTCCGACGGCGCGGCGGCCCTGCCCCCCAACGCCGCCCTGACCAATGGCGTAGGCATCTTTTCGGTGACCCTGAATACAGTCGGAAATTCAACGGTGACGGCGACGGACACGGTGTCCGCCTCGATTACCGGAGTCTCGCCCCTTATTGTCGTGGTGTCCTCGGCGCCGATTCCGACACCGACTCCTACGCCGACTCCGATAGGTGCGCCGACGCCGACTCCCACGCCGACTCCAATTGGCGCGCCGATGCCGACTCCCACGCCGACCCCGATTGGCGCATCGGCTCCCACGCCGACCCCGGGATCTTCCGGCCACATCTTGAACTTCTCGGCGCGCGCCATGTCCGGCCCGGGTGCCGAATCGTTGATCGTCGGCTTCGTCGTCTCCGGCGACGGCAAGAACCTACTTGTGCGCGGCATCGGCCCGACCCTCGCGACCTGGGGCATCTCTAACTTCATCACCGATCCCACCCTGACCCTGTACGACGAGACAGGCGCGCTCATCGCGATCGACACCGGCTGGAGCGTCAACAGCAGCGGCGTGAACGATAGCGTGCTGATGGCGTCAACCGCGGCGTCAGTCGGAGCGTTCGCGCTGCCGGCCGGCAGCCTGGACTCGGCCGTGATGGTCACCCTGAACAACGGCGCCCACACGGCCGGCCTGCTCACGACACAAAGCACGCAGGGCGTCGGCCTCATTGAAATCTACGACACCGGCGGCAACCCCAATTCCAGCCTCATCAACGTGTCCGCACGCATGGAGGTCACCAGCGGTGACGGCCTGCTCATCGCCGGCTTCGTGATCGGCGGCAGCGTCCCGAAGACCGTGCTGATTCGGGGAGTGGGCCCGACCCTCTCGCAGTTTGGCGTCCCTGGCGTGCTTGCCGACCCGCAGATCGCCGTCTTCTCGGGCGCCACCGAGATAGACAGCAATGCCGGCTGGGGTACAGGCTCCACCTCCGCGGCGCAGCTTAGCGCCGTCTTCGCCTCAGTCGGAGCGTTCCCGCTGCCGGCCGGCAGCGCGGATGCGGCGTTGGTCCTCACACTGCAGCCCGGCGCCTACACCGTGCAGGTCAGCAGCGTCAGCAATGCGGACGGCGTGGCGCTCATCGAGGTCTACGACACCCAATAGGATCGCGCCAAGCGATCACTCTCGGCCCCTCGCAGTCCCTCGAGGGGCCTTTTCTTGGGGGAGGCGCGCCAACAGGCGCCGCCCCCAGGCTCGATGCGCAAGCTGAACATTCAGTTCCCAAGGTGCGACCTAAGTACGGTCCCCACCGCGACGTACTGCATCTTAGGCGACATGTAGGATCTGGGGATTGGTTCCCCGTCGGGACACCGCCTCAGGTGCCGATGGGAAGGTGCTTCGACCGGTGCGCCCGCCCCACACATTGCGCGCCTATCTGCGCTAAGGGCTAGGTCTTGGTGTCGGAGTCGGCCTGGGCGTCGGCGTGGGCGCACGTGTCGGCGTAGGTGTTGGAGTGACCGACGGGGTCGGGCTCGGCACAGCGGTCGGGGTCGGCCTCGGGGTCGGCGTGGGCGCCCGCGTCGGCGTGGGCGTCGGGGTTATGCCCGGAGTCGGGCTAGGCGCCGGCGTCGGGGTCGGCCTCGGGGTTGGCGTGGGCGCCCGCGTGGGGGAAGGCGTCGGGGTCGGGGATGGCGTCGGAGTGGCTGTTGGAGTCGGAGTTGGCGTCGGCGTCGGCGTGGGGGACGGCGTGGGCGTGGGTGCGGTCTCGACCGTCACCGGGGAGGAAGTGCCCGTTAAGGAGGGCGTCACGGTGTCGGTCGCAGTGATCGTCTGCGGGCCGTCCGTGCGCAGCGTGACCGAGAACGTGCCGTTGCCATTTGTCAGGGCCCTCGACCGCGGCAGAACCGCCGGTAGACTCGCCTCAGTGTCGCTGCTTGAAAAACTCAGCCTCCCCGGATAATTGACGGTCGCCTGGCCATTCGCGTCCAGGGCGGCCACCGTGACGCTCACCGCGCTTCCAGGGGCAGCCGTCGCGGGCGCAAACACCTTGAACTGCACTGCCGGCAGGTTGCTCGAAATGATATATGCGACGCCGTTGGAGCTGTTGGCAAGGATCTGCCCAAGGTTGTTGATCGCTAAAGCACTCGTCAGCGTGTCGCCGCCCAGATCGACCAGCGTGTTGAGGTCCGTCATCTGGCCGCCGCTGTACACGAAAGCGTCGTATAGGGCGGAGTTGTTTTCATCGACCTGGGACGAGCCAACGATGGTCCCGCTGTCGTTGATGCCGTAGGCGTAGCTATTGAAGCCGCCAAGCACGCCCAGGTCGGTCATGACGCCGCTGCTGTAGCTGAAGGCGTGGGAAGCGTTTCTGGGGTTGCTGGTCGAAAACCCGATCACTGTTCCCGGGTTGTTGACAGCGTAGGCCACCGCGTTGGTTTCGGTGGGCGTGCTGCCCCCGAGCGCGCCCAGGTCGGTTACCCCGCCATCCCCGAAAATGACCGCATGCTCATTCTCATTCGCGTCCGTGGCCGTGCCCACGATCAAGCCGGAATTGTTGATGGCATAGGCCACGCTCCCCATCCCGTCGGGCAAGATGCCCAGGGGTATCATCTCCGTGCCATTGTAGAGGAAAGCTTGTGCCGGGACGCCCGCCGAGGATGAGCTCCCGACGACCTCGCCCAAGGCATTGATGCCGTATCCGATGCTTTGCGGATTCGTCCCCCCTAGCGTGCCCAGGTAGATATTGGCGCCTCCGCTGTAGAGAACGGCTTGGTAGAGGCCGTTTTCGTCGGTTCCGGCCACCTGGCCGGCATCATTTATGGCATTTGGGGAAAAGCTGAGCCCGATGTCGCCGGAATTGTTGATATAGATTGTTCCGCCTTGGCTGATGACCTCGCCCAGGTCGTTGATCGCGCCGGAGGCAGGATAAAATTGGTAGTATAATTGGAACGGAGTCACCTCCACGGCCGCCATCGTCTGCGCGCCGGCCGTCCGAGCCCCCAGGATCAGGACCGCCAACAAAGTCGTCTTCAACGGCAGACCACGCGGAAACCGTACCAATGCGGATTTCATGCAATTTGGCTGGAAGCCCATTTAGATCACCCGGCGCTCACGCACGCAAGACGCGGCTGGTGAGATGTTTCGTGATGCCCTTGCAGGGCGATCCTTCGGTCGGCAGGCGCACACCGAAAAAGCGGATCCCGCTCCGTGAATTTTCAATATATTGAATACTAATGGGTTAAATCCGAAGGTCCAAATTGTGGAGAGATTGCCCAAGTCCGCCGAAGCATCGTCGTTTACTCATATTCAGGCGGGACTCGGGCCTCCCCAATCATGGTAATAGGGATTCCCGCCAATCATCCAGGCCCCAATAGACATACCGCCCGAGGCATTACATTTACCGGGGGCGAGTTTGCCCGTCCCATTCTTGAGCCGCCGCCCGGCCTCGGTCCCCTTCCCCAACGAATATGCCGACTCGGGAGCCAGGCAATCTACCGACGGCCCATTGACGCCCATGCCTATTGTTCCCAGTTTGAGGCTGAGTCCTTGCCATGCGAGCCGACGAACAAAGCCACAGTCCTTCCGTACTTGGTATGCCCCGGCCTTCGTGTGCCGTGATCCTGTCCGGCCTGTCGCTCGGATTCGCGTTCCTTGCGGCGACGCCACCCCCCGCCCGCGCCGACGATGCGTCCCTGCCGAGGATCGAGGCCCTCGCCCACCGCCGAGATCAGCTTCCCCGGAAGGTCGTCGTCGGCTCGGTCGTCTGCGGCTTCGACGAGATTTTCAACGCCCCGCTCGAGAGGCGCCTGCAACGGATGGATGAATTCCTCGACGGGATGGAGGCCCTGGCCCAAGCCCAGTATCCCGGCAAGCGGCTGGACCTGGCCGTCCTCATGGAATGGTTCATATCCCGCCCGGGCAAGACGCTCGACCAGATGGCAGTCCGTTACGCCGATGTGAGCGAGAGGATCGCCTCCTGCGCCCGGCGCCATGGGTGCTACATGGTCGTCCCCATGGTCCTGCGCGAGGAGGGCGAACCGGCGCGCTACAGCAACGCGTCCTGCCTCTTCGACCGCCAGGGGCGCCTGCTCGGCATCTATCGCAAGGTGCACCCGACGATGGACAACGAGGAGACCAATATCACGCCGGGCCGGGAGTTCCCGGTCTTTGATTGCGATTTCGGACGGCTGGGGATCCAAGTCTGCTACGACGTCATGTTCCCCGACGGCTGGCAGGCCCTGGCCAAGAAGGGCGCGGAACTCGTGGCCTTCCCGTCCGAGACGTCGGTGACCTCCGGGCCCGCCATGTACGCGCTGCAGCATCGGTTTTACATCGTGAGCGCGGTGCCCATGTACCATGCCGCCGTCTACAATCCGGTCGGAATGATTGAGGCCGAGGCGACCACCGAGGGCGTGATGGTCCATCAGATCGACCTCGCCTACGCGGTGGCCGGACCTTCTGACCAAGGCGTCGGCCTCAAGGCGAAGTTCGGCGACAAGCTTGGGATGAACTACTATCAGGGCGAGAATGTCGGGATCTTCTGGTCCAACGACCCGGCGATGACGATCGGCCAGATGCTCAAGGGCCAGGACTGTCCCGACCCGCGGGATGAGGCGGAGGAGTCGCGCCTCATGCAGGACCGCAAGCGGGGCGGCCCGCCGGAGGCGCCCTGACGCTGCGTTCGCGCGGCGACGACTCGGGTCGCGCACGGTTGCGGGTACAAGGGATGGCGCCTCCCGGCGCCAGGAATGGCCTGCGTCCGGGCCTAGGCGGACCGGGATGCGGAACCCTGCGCGAAGCCGCGGTCAGGGAACGCCAAGGGGCGAGCGGCTATCGGGCCGGCCCGTCTTTTCCTTGAGACGATCGCGGCGCGCGCGGATCAGGGTTTCCCTCAGATTCATCAGGTCCTTGCGGATCTGGACTTCGACCGCCCGGGGGGACGGCTCGTCCCCGATGATCCTGAGCGCCGCCTCGATCGATCCCAGAAGTGCTCTGTATTCCTTTTCCTTCACACCTAATTGGACACGGGCTGGCAGAAGTCTCCGGTGGGTGTTTTCCCCATATTGCAATTCCGTCCCCCTGCACATTTCAGTCCTCGGTCCCCTCCTTCAGCTTCAGCTGCTCGCGAAGCGTCCGCTCGAGGGCGCCGAGCGTGCTCTTGAACATGAGCTCCATCACGCTCATCTCGCCCGAATGCTTATCAATCACTTCAGCGCACGCCTTGACGTGCGCGAGGATATCCTGGATGTCGCTCTTGCTCAGCGAGGATTTTCTCGTAACCATTTAGCCGCAAAATTAGCCGAATGCCGCGCGAGACGGAAGTAGGTGAATACCTGCTTTCGGCTGAGGGCGTAAACTGCTGTCGGGCTCTTGGTAAGCGCGAGCCCACCTCGGCCGCAACTGAAGACGGTACCGGCCATTGGGCTCAACGTCTGAAATCCACCGAAAATACGCCCTCGTCAGCTAACCGCTTCGTGAACTCGCCCCGACAACTAGCGGATGGCAGGCAAAGGTTGATCTTGTCGGCGGCGCCATGAGTCGGCCAACTGAGCCTTTCTTGCCACAGCACAAAAAGGACCCGTTCATGGAGGCCGCCATCGAGGAAGCCCGGAAGGGCTACGAGGAGGGCGGCGTGCCCATTGGCTCCGTGCTAGTCTGCGACGGCGTGATCATAGGACGCGGGCGCAACCGCCGCGTCCAGGATGGCAGCGTCATTCATCATGCGGAGATGGACTGCCTCGAGAACGCCGGGCGCCAGCCCGCGGGCGTCTATGCCAGGTGCACGCTCTATACGACGCTTTCGCCCTGCCCCATGTGCAGCGGCGCGACAGTCCTCTACGGCATCAGGAAGTGCGTCGTCGGCGAAAACCGCACGTTCATGGGGGCTGAGGACTACCTTCGCTCAATGGGCGTCGAGGTCGTGGTCCTGGGCGACGACGCCTGCTTCGGGCTCATGAAGGCGTTCATCGAGCGCGCGCCCGAAGTCTGGCGGGAGGATATCGGAACCTGACGAACGAAGGAGGGCGCCGCCGGCCGGACGCCGGGGCACGCGGGCCGCGTTCAGCCGTCGCCGATGCACTCGTTCCAGAGGTCGGGATGCTTGCGCTGGAAATCGCCCGTCATCGAGATGCATTCCGGCGACGCCAGATCAAGGATCTCGATACCCTGCGCGCGCAGCCACTCGATGCCGCCCTGCGCGTTCACGCTGTCCCCGACGATGACCCTCCTGAACCGGAACTGGGAGATGAGTCCAGAGCAGTATCGGCACGGGGCGAGCGTCGTCACGAGGATGAGGTCCGTGTAGCGGGGCTGCCGGCCCGCGGCCCGGAACGCGTCGGTCTCGCCGTGCATCGACGGGTCGCCATGCTGGACCAGCCGGTTGCGGCCGGCACCGAGCAGCGTCCCGTCCTGCCGGAAAATCGCGCCCCCGACCGGGATGCCGCCCTCCGCGAGGCCGATTCGGGCCTGCTCAATCGCGACCTCGAGCATTCCCTCCGGGTCGAGCGCGGGCGTCATCCGAGGGTCTCCAGCGAGGGCTGGAACTTGAGCCGGCGCGCCTGCCAGCCGTTGAAGCCCGCGGCGGCTGCCAGGTAGAGGAGGAAGATGTAGGGAAGCCAGTTCTTGGGCGCGTCGGGAACCGGGTAAAGGGTCCCCGCCAGGACCAGGGCCATGGCCGCGACCGCGAGGACCGAGAGGAGGATCGATGAATAGGTGAGTTTCTGTCTCCTCTTCAGGTAGAGCGGAAGGGCCACGGCCACTAGGGCATAGACCACGAGGAAGCCATAGGTCGCCAGCGATCCCATCCAGTCGTAGATCGTCTCGCCGCTCACCTTCCCCGCGGACAGGGGCACGGAGAGCAGCATGGTGACGACCGCCGTCGCCAGCACGGCAACGTGGGGCGTGCGGTTGCGGGAGTGGACGCGGCTCAGTCGCCCGGCCGCGAGCCCGTTGCGGGACATGAGGAGAAGGACCCGCGCGGCCGCGGTCACGCAGGCCAGCGTGCACGACAGCATGGTGATCATCGCGCAGATGTCGATGAACGGCCCCAGCCTCGCGACGCCGGCCACCCTCGCGAGCACGCTCATCGGGGCGGCGTTCTGGTCCAGCGGGCCGTCCGACGCGGGGAAGGCGAGGACCTCCGTGTAGGACGCCACCATGAAGAAAAGCCCGGAGATGAGGGCGCTCTGGATCACCGCCCTGGGAATGGTGCGCAGGGGATTGCGCACCTCCTCGCCGAGCGTCGTGGCGCTCTCGAATCCGACAAAGCTGAACATCGCCAGCACGAGGCCCAGCCGGACCCCGGAGAAGTTGACGCCTCGCAGCGACAGCTGCGCGGCGTCGACGTGAAGCCCGTGCTGCCAGAGCAGAAGCGCGAACACCGAGCTTATGACGAACACCGAGACCAGCTCGATGTAGAGCATCATCCGGGCCGAAGCCTTGACGTCGCGGTACGCGACCCAGGCGGACAGCGCGACGCAGGCGATGCCCAGCGGGATGTCAGGGAGGACCATCCCGAGGAACTCGTGCAGGACCACGTTGGCGTAGTGGACGAAGCCGCCCACGACGGAGGCGCCGCTTGCGACGTAGGCCAGCAGCAGCGCCCAAGCCGCGACGCTGCCAAGGACCGGCGGCAGCGACGAGGTCGCGTAGGAATAGAGGGAGCCCGGCGAAGCCGAGTCCCGCGCGAATCGCGCTATGCAGAGGCCCACAAGAAGCGTGCACAGGGTCGCCAGGAGGTACGATATCCAAGTCCCGTTGCCCGAGGAGGAGAAGACGAGCGGTACGGTCATCGCCGCGGACGCCGTGGGCGCCATGGTCGAGATTGACTGCGCAAGCGAATCGAAATGGCCGAGCGCGTCCTTGTGGAGACCGTGGCCGGCCGTGGCGGGGATCATGGCCTGGGCCTCGTTCCCGTTCCCCGGGGATTGGACGTGGGTATCCTCAGTCAAGATGGGGGGAGTTCCGACATTGGGCTCCGGACTGGACTCAAGAATCCCGCCCCAGTCAGCACAATTTGAGCCAATCCGCCGGCACCAAGCCGCTTTGCGGGCGCTCTGCACCCGGCGAACCAGGCGATGGCGGTGCCGCGACCTTCGACCCCTCTGCTTCGGCGATCCTCCCTGGCCGAAACCCGGCGTCCCTTCCGCCCGATCTTCGAGCGCACGCGCCGTTGGCGCTCATTACCTCGGCCGTCGAATTTGCGAAGGGGGAGTGTGACTCTGTTCCCGCCGCCCGACCCCGCTCCCCCTCGTCCGCTTCTAGAATGGGGTCCAGCCTGTCGGGTCGCATGAACGGCGCCCGCCGCGCGACGCTTTCCATCCGTTGCATGGGCGACGAGGCGGGCGGCGGCGGAAAAAATGCAAATGATTGCCCTGTAATATCTTGTATTTAACACCGGACCCCCGAGGGCCTGAGCACCGCTTGGGCAAATATACGCACTGCGGCTACGTAGTCCCGCAAGGTGCACGAAGCCCTCCCGTTCCCATTATGTCCTCAACAGCCAAAACGATGAACTCATACACATCACGCTCAAACATGCGCCGTTCGGCGGTGGCCACGCTCCTGGTGGGTGCGGCCCTTCTCCTGAGTGCTTGCTCAACGACAACCGCGAGCCGCGAGCCCGCCGAGAAGGCCGTCACCTATCAGCAGCTGCACGGGATGATGGTCAAGCTCGCCCACGAGTCCTCAGGTGGGGCCACCACGGCCTCGACCATGGACATGGGCGCGAGCAGCACCCTCGCCTCGAACCCGTAAGGTTCGTTCCCCAAGGCGCAGTCCGCCCGAGGCCGTCCGGCCCGGGGGACGCCGACGGCCGGAAATCCCGCCGGCCGGCCAGTCGCCCTTCCGCCTCGCGGGCCGCGAGGCCGCATCCGGCCACATAAGTCTCGATTGGGACATCCAACCGGCGCAAAGCTGCGTAGAAGTAGTGACCAGCGCCCGATTGACCATGATGCCCAAAATGACCGCGCGCGGCGCCCCGGGCGCGCTTCTCCTCTGCCTCCTCGTTTCCGCGGGCGCCCGCGGCGGCGCGCAGCCCGCGGCCTCCCCCGCCCCCCTTCCGGAGCTCAAGGTCGTCGTCGTCGAGTCGCTCGTGCGGGGCCCCGGCCGGATCACCGACTTCGACAGGATAAGCTCGGAGTTCACCTCCGTGTTCAGGAAGCGGAAATGGCCGGTGACCGTCAGGGTCGAGCGCTTCGCGTCCAACACGCCCGAGGAGGGGATGCAGCTGAGGGTGTTCTACCAGGGCATCTACGAGGAGGCCCCTGGCGACCTCACCTTCCACGCATGGATGACGCTCTTCGACCACGGCACGAAGAGGGATTTCGGGATCGTGAAGTTCCGGTACAATCCGCGCCCCCTTCAGGACGAGGAGGACGTCCTGGACCACGTGGTCCGCGGGGCCGCGGAAGCGGCCGCCGACAAGATCGAGGCGGCCCTCTTTCCCAAGGCCGGGGGCCGGGGCCCCTGAGGCGCCAGCACCCGGAACACCGTGCCGAACCCGCAGGAGAACGCCGCCGCAGAGGAGGCCCGCCTGCTCGCCCGGTCGGGCGCCGGGGACCGCGAGGCCTTCCGCCTGCTCTATGCCCGCTACAGCGCCCCGCTCTTCTCGCTGGCCGTCAGGATGGTCGGCAACATCGGCGAGGCCGAGGAGCTGCTTCAGGACGCGTTCATGAAGGTCTGGCGCAACGCGGCCTCCTATGACCCCCGCAAGTCGCGGCCCTTTACCTGGGCCGTGACGGTCATGCGCCGAACCTGCATCGACCACCTGCGCAGGCGCAGCCGCCTGCCCGTCACGACGCCCCTTCTCGAGGACGACACGGCGATCGACCGCTCCGGTGGCGACGTCGTCCGCCGCTCCGCCGAGGCCAGCGAGGATTCCGAGCTCGTCCGCGGCGCGATCGCGGAGTCCCCGCCCAACCAGCGCCGCGCCCTCGAGCTCGCGCTCTTCTCGGGCATGACCCACGCGGAGATCGCGGGGCGGCTCGGGCAGCCTGTCGGCACCGTGAAGTCGTGGATCCGCCGCGGACTGCTCGACCTTCGGGCCACCCTCACCGAACCCACTCCATGAACACACAACTCGAAGAACTCGCCTGCCTCTACGTTCTCGACCGGCTCGACGCGCGCGAACGCGCCGCGTTCGAGGCCCGCCTGGCGCACGACCCCGACCTGGCGGCCACCCTGCGCGAGATCGAGGCCTCGCTCGACCGCAGCGTGCGCGCCCTTGCGCAGCACGAGCCGCCCGCGGGGACGCTCGAGCGGATCGAGGCCCGCATCTCCGGCTCGCGGCAGGCCGCGGCGGAGCCGCCGTCCCGCGGCGCCGCGCCCATGTGGGCCGCGGCCGCCCGCTGGGGAGCCGCCGCCGCCGTTGCGGTCGGCGTCGGCCTGATCGCCGTCCGAAGCCTGCAGCGCGCCCCCGCCGAGGGGCGCCCCTTCGTCGTTGTCGTGGGGCTCGACTCGCTCCGGAGCAGGCTCGCCGAGGTGCCGGTGCAGGAGCGCCCCCGGGACGCCGACGCCAGCTTCATCCAGCTCGCCACGCTCGCCGAGAGATTCTGGGAAAAGCCGGACGACCTCCCCTTCAGGCTGGATTCGGCGGGCCAGAGCGGGCGCGGGTACGCCCTCTTCGACCCCGGCAGCAACCAGGGCTTCATCGCGATCCGCCAGCTTCCCGCCGCCGGGCGGGGCAAGGAATACCGCCTCTGGCTCCTCGACACCGCCTCGGGCAAGGTCCGGGAGGCGGGAGTCCTTCCCGCCGCCGCCGCCGCCGGCGGCCTGTACTTCTTCTCTGTCCTGCCGGCGACCTCGGCCAAGCCGGGAAGCCCGGACTTCTTCGTGACGGCGGAGGACACCGGATCGCCCCTCTCCGCCCTGCCGCGCGGAAAGGTGGTCCTCGGCGAAAGCAGGAGCTGAGGCGGGGCCGCGGGGAAGCATCCCGGGGCATCCCCTACGGCCCGCTTGACGGGCTCAATACCAAAGCCGACGCCGCCTGCTACGGGGCTTTCTTGGCCGCGGCATCCGGAATCGTCGCGATCAGCGGCAAGCCGGACGGGCCGATCGGCACGTAGATCCGCTCGGATCCCTTCATCGCCTCGATGGCGTTGTATTGCAGAAGTTCCGGAGTGAGCGAGGCGGCGAGGGCCCTGTTTGCCTCGGCCCTCTTGTTTGCCACGGCGAGATCCTTCTCTCCAACCGCCTCGCCGTTCGCCTTCTCGATGTTCTTATTGGCGTCGGCGATCGACTGCTCGGTCGCCTTCCGCGCGAGCTCCTGGGTCTTGGCGACCTTGAAGGCAATCTGATCGAGCACGACCTGGGGCGGCTGGGCGTTGCCAATGACGACCTGCAGCACCTCGAACGGCGTCTTCGAGAGGCGATCGGTCAGCTCCGAGGCGATGTGCTTGCCCATGGTTCCCGTGTTGTCGGGGACGTCGAGGCCGTTGTACGCGGCAAATTCCTGGCGGATCAGCGTACGGAACGGCTCCTTGATGTAGTTGGCGTAGGCCAGCTGGGCGACAGCGTCCGGATTGTGGGCCTCGTCGAGTCCGCCGAAGTCCTCCATGTAGACGCGGATCTGATCCTTCTCTCCGCGAATCTTGAAGACGATGTGGGCATTGCCGGTCATCGCCAGCTTATCCTTGGCGATGAGCGCCTCGGACGTGCCGAAGTTTTCGGAATATGAGTAGGGCGTCACGCTGACGAGATCGCCGTAAAGGCGCCAAGAGAGCCCCGTCGAGCTCGGCCCGGTGATGACGTCATCGAACGCCGTCCTCCCTATGATGGGCCTGTTTACGATGTAGGCGGCGTAGCCGGCGGGCGCCTGGACGTTGGTCGTGTTGTCGATGATGACCCACGCGACAATGCCGATCAGGATTGTCGGCGGGACGATGAAGGCTGCTGCGGTGCGCATGGAATGTTGGGGTTGGCTCTGGCGGTTATGAGGCACGGATTGGACTGGAACTGTCGTCGCGACTGGAAAGGTGACTGGAGCGGGACTTCGGACCCCTTTCCATGAGTCTGTATAACGGCTATGTATTCCCGAGGCAAGGCATTGCCAGCCGGCATGCGCGGCGACGGCCGGCTCGCTTCGGACCTGTCCCTGCGCAAGCAACTCCTCGTCGGCCCTGGACACATCCATATACCGCGGCATTTCACCGAGCTTCGCTCCACCCATGCAGCGAACCCACTTCAACTCACGCCAATGGAAGGAACTGATTCAAACCATGGCACTTCGGGCTGCGCCTGAAGCGTTGCATCCCCCGGGGGCTGCCCCTCTCATCGCGGTTGCACGATGACCGCCTCGACTTTCCGGCTTTCGCGATCACTCGGGCTCTGTCTGGCCATCGGCATCGCGGCGGCGCCGTTCTCCGGCCTTTCAGACCCGGTCGGCGCCGCGCCCGGCCCGTCCGCGACCCCCGACGCGGCCGCCCAGGCGGACGCCGGCGACGGCCAGCCCGACGTGATCGGCAACTCGGTGGTGAAGATCTTCGCCACTCTGCGCTATCCGGACGTGGCGAAGCCCTGGACCAAGCAGGCACCCGTGGAGATCAGCGGCTCGGGCATGGTCATAGAGGGAAACCGGATCCTCACGAACGCCCACATGGTCCTTTACGCGAGCGAGATCCAGGTCCAATCAAGCCAGTCCGGCGACAAGATCTCGGCAACGGTCGCGGGTGTCGCCCAGGGGATCGACCTCGCCGTGCTCAAGCTCGATGACGAATCCTTCTTCAGTTCGCATCCCCCCCTCCAGCGGGCGGACAAGCTCCCGCGGATAAAGGACCCGGTGGTCGTCTACGGGTACCCGACGGGCGGCACGAGCCTGTCGATCACGAAGGGGATCGTCTCGCGCATCGAATACACATATTACAACTTTCCCGTGTCGGGCCTTAGGATACAGATCGACGCCGCGATCAACCATGGAAACAGCGGGGGGCCCGCTATGGTCGGGGACAAGGTTGTCGGCCTCGCCTTCAGCTTCCTCGGCGGAGCGCAGAACATCGGCTACATCATCCCGACCGAGGAGATCGAGCTGATGCTCGGGGGCGTCAAGTCCGGCGGCTACAGGGGCAAGGTCGCCGCGTTCGACGGGCTTCAGACGCTCGAGAACCCCGCGCTCCGGAAATTCCTGAACCTCGACAGCGCGGTCCATGGAATGATCGTCGCGAAGCCCGACAGCCCCGAACCGGATTACCCTCTGAAGAGATGGGACGTCATCACGAGGATCGGCGACGCGGCGGTCGACGACCAGGGCATGATCAAGCTGGGAGACGACCTGCGGGTGCAGTTTTCGTACCTGATGCCGAAACTGGCCAAGAACGGGACCGTGCCGATAACCGTGGAGCGCGCGGGCAAGCCCGTATCCGTGGACCTGCCTGTCAGGAGCGACTACCCGTCGCTGTTTCCCGAGCTGAGGGGGGCCTACCCGTCCTACTTTATCCTCGGCCCGATCGTCTTCACGGGCGCGTCTGCCGAGCTCCTCGCCCAAGCCGACGGGGCCGGACTCACCCGGGCGCTCGAGCTGCGTTCCAGCCCGCTTGTCACGCGCCGCGCGGACCGGCGGGCATTCGACGGTGAGGAGATCGTGTGTGTTTCCTCGCCGTTCTTTCCTAGCCGGCTTTCCACGGGCTACGCCGATCCGTCCTTCCGGGTCGTCACCGCGGTCAACGGGATCCCGATAAGGAACCTGATCCACCTGGTCCAGGTGCTCCGCGACAGTAGGGACCGATTCATCGTCATCAAGTTCGCGGACAGGCACTCGGAAAGGCTGGTCTTCCCCCGCGCGGAGTTGATCTCCGCGACGGAGGGGATACTGACCGAAAACGGGGTCCGAAGCCAGGGCTCCGACGACACCATGGCCGAATGGGGCAAGGCCGGCCCATGACCCGCGCTGAGAGCGCCAAGGCCGCCCTGTGCGCGGCCCTGATCCTCGGATCTTGGGCCCCCTCGTGCCCAGCCGACACGGTGACGCTGAAGGATGGTTCCCGGCTCGAGGGGATCGTCGAGATCGAGTTGCCCACGAAGGTGGTGCTGAAGCAGCCGGGCGGAAACAGGATAATCCTGAGGGCCGACATCGACTCGATCACGAAGTCCGCGCGGGCGGACCCCGAACCCCCCGCGCCCGCGCCGATGGCCGCGCAGTCGCCGGGCCCGCAGGCAAGCCCGGCGGAATATCCCGCCGGGTCGCCGGAGGCCGCGGCGAACGCGGTCGTCAAGGTGTACGCCACCGCGAGCATGCCCGACCCCCTCAAGCCCTGGGCGAGGCAGCCGCCCAGGGAGGAGACCGGGTCCGGATTTGTCATCGAGGGCAGGCAGATCCTGACGAGCGCCCATTTCCTGTTCTATGCCAGCCAGGTCCAGATCAAGGCGAACCGGGCCGATGACAGGATCCCCGCCAGGGTCGTGGCCGTGGACCCGCTTCTGGACCTTGCGCTGCTGGAGATCGATGATGATGGGTTTTTCGTGGGCCATTCCCCGCTCCCGAAGGCGAACGTGCTGCCGCGGACGAGGGACGTGGTCTCGACGTTCGGGTACCCATCGGACAGCACGAATGTCACCATAATCCGGGCGAGCGTGACCGAGGTGGACTTTGCGGGCTACAGCTACCCGGTCTCCGGGATCCGCATCAGGACGAACAACGAGTTCAGCCCGGGCATGAGCGGTGCGCCGACCCTCATGGGCGACCGCATGATCGGGATCGCCGTCCGGCGCGCCAACGCCTCGCAGTCCGCGTCCAGCTTCGTGATGCCCAACGAGGAGATCGACCCGTTCGTGGAGGGGGCCAGGGCCGGCAGGTACCTGGGCAAGCCCTTGTTCAACGAGGATGTCCAGAAGCTCGAGAACCCGGCGCTTCGCGAATTCCTGAACCTCGACCGGTCGGTACACGGCGTGGTCATCTCAAGGTTGTACGGCGCCGACGCGAATTTTCCCCTGAGGGAAATGGACGTCATGACCAATTTCGGGGGGGTGCTGATTGACGACCTCGGAACGATTCCATTCGGCGACAATGGACGCGTCCCGTTCCCCTACAGGCTGCAGGCGGGGGGCGGCGATTGGCCGAGAGGGGTCAGCCTCGGCATTGTCCGAAATGGCAGCGCGACGTCGGTCACCCTTCCCGTCGAAAGGAGCCGGCCGATGCTGGTGCCCAGCCGGGAGGGCGCCTATCCCTCCTATTTCATCATCGGTCCCATCGCCTTCGCCGCGGCGACCGCGGAGATCTACAACCTCGGGGGAGCCGGGCAGCTGGCGGGCTTCCTCGCCTACAGGGGGAGCCCCCTGGTCACGAGGCGCATGGAGAGGCCGGCCTTCGACGGGGAGGAGCTCGTCTATGTGCCCTCGCCGTTTTTCCCGCACAAGCTGGCCAAGGGGTACGGCGATCCCACCTTCAGCACCGTGAAGTCCATCAACGGAACGCCGGTCCGCAACCTGATCCATCTCGTGAGGCTGATCCGGGACTCGACGGATGAGTTCATTGTCGTCGAGTTTGCCGAGAGGGATTCCGAGATCCTGGTCTTCCCGAGGGAGGCGATGATCGCGGCGACCGACGGGATACTCAGCGACAACGGCGTGAGGAGACAGGGATCCGCGGACGTGATGGCCGTCTGGAACGGGAAGCCGGCCAAGTAATGCGGTTCCGAGCGCCGTGACCGCGCACCCCCGAAGCCCAGCCCGGCCGGAAGGAGAGACCCCGGCGACGGGCCCGACCCCTTGGCCAGGCGACCTGGTCGCGCTCCCCCTGCTCCTTGTCCTTGCGCTGCTCGCCTACCACACCGTGTGGCACGGGGGGTTCGTCTGGGACGACAACGCCCACGTGACCCGACCGGGCCTGCGGTCCCTCCACGGGCTCTGGCGCATCTGGTTCGAGCCGGGCGCGACGCAGCAGTACTACCCCGCCCTCCACAGCGCATTCTGGATGGAGCACCGGCTCTGGGGCGACGCGCCGTCCTGGTACCACGTGGCCAACGTGGTGCTCCACGGGTGCGCGGCCTGCCTGCTGTACAGGGTCCTTCGGCGCCTCTCGGTGCCGGGCGCATTCCTGGGCGCCGCGCTCTTCGCGGTCCATCCCGTCTGCGCCGAGTCGGTCGCGTGGGTCTCGGAGCAGAAGAACACGATCTCGGCCGTGTTCTACCTGGCGGCCGCGCTCGCCTACCTGAGGTACGACAGCGGGAGACGCACGGGCTGGTACGCGGCCGGCCTCGGGCTCTTCCTGCTGGCGCTCCTGAGCAAGAGCGTGGCCGCCACCCTCCCCGCCGCGCTCCTGGTTGTCGTCTGGTGGAAGCGGGGGCGCATCTCGTGGAGGGGCGACGTGCTGCCGCTGGCACCGTGGCTGGCCCTGGGAGCCGGGGCCGGGGTGATGACGTCCTGGATGGAGCGCACCCACGTGGGCGCAAGCGGGGCCGCCTTCGCGCTCGGCATCGCGGAACGGTTCCTGGTGGCCGGGAGGGCGCTCTGGTTCTACCTCGGGAAGATCCTCTGGCCGGTGAACCTGACCTTCGTCTATCCGCGCTGGCCGATCGACGCCCGGGACCCTGTCCAGTACCTTTTCCCGGCGGCCGCGGCCGCCGCTCTCGCCGGCCTCTGGCTGATCCGCGGTCGCAGCCGGGCGCCCCTCGCGGCCGCGCTCCTGTTCGCCGGGACGCTTTTCCCGGCGCTCGGGTTCATAAATGTCTTCCCCTTCATCTACTCCTTTGTCGCCGACCATTTCCAATACATGGCGGCGGCGGTCATCCTGTCCGCAGCGGCAGCGGCCCTTGCGACGGCCGCGCGGCCCCTGCCTGCCCCGGGGAGAGCGGCAGCCTGGGCCGCGGCCGGGTGCGTCGTCGCCCTCCTGGCGTCGCTGACATGGAGGCAGGGCTCGATGTACGCCGACGCCGAGACGCTATGGAGGGCAACCATAGCCAGGAACCCCTCGGCCTGGATGGCGTACAACAACCTCGCCGCGGACCTGCTGAAGGACGGGAGCGTCGACGAGGCGATCGCGGATGCGCGAAAGGCGATTGAATTGGACCCCTCCGACGCCGAGGCGCACATCACGCTCGGCGAGGCGCTGCTCAAAGAGGGCCGGGGCGCCGAGGGGCTGGCCCAGTACGGCGTGGCCCTGCAGATCGAGCCCGGCAATCCCATCGCACACAATAACCTGGGGAACGTCCTCCTGAAGGCGGGCCGCGTCGACGAGGCCATCGTCCACTACCGCGCGGCACTGGTGGCCAGGCCGGATTCGCCAAAGGCCCACGGCAACCTTGGCGAGGCCTACCTGCTCAAGGGACGGCTGGACGAGGCCGTCGCGCAGCTCGGCGAGGCCCTTGCCAACGACCCCCTCGACCCGGGCGCCACCACCAATCTCGGCATCGCCCTGGCGCAGGAGGGACGCGTGGACGCGGCCATGGCCCAGTTCAGGAGGGCGCTTGAGATAGATCCCGGCTTCACCGTTGCGCGAACAAACCTCGGGAACGCGCTCCTGCAGTCCGGCCGGAAGGACGAGGCGATCGCGCAGTACGCGAGGGTGCTGGAACTCGAGCCAAATTCCCCGTCGGCCCACAACAACCTCGGCTATGGCCTCCTCCAGGCAGGGAGGGTCGACGAGGCGATCGCCCACTTCCGAACGGCGCTGTCGATCGACCCCGGGAATGCCGCGGCCGCCAGGAACCTGGCCGAGGCCCTCCGAGGGAGGTAGGCGCCGGGCACGGCCCGGGCCCGCGCTGTTTGCATAATCGCGTTTCGCGCGCTCATTTTGGGCATGTTATCATCACCCGTGGCCAACGAGGACCGTCCGGACACGGACGGCCCGCTGCTCGACGCCTACTCGAACGCCGTGTCCGGAGCGGTCGCCTCGGCCCACCCGGCCGTCGTGCACATCGAGGTCCGCGGCAACAACGCGCCGGGAGGGACCGGATCGGGCTTCTTCATCTCGCCCGACGGCTACCTCCTGACCAACAGCCACGTGGTCCATAGCGCGAGCGAGCTGCGCGTCTTCCTCGCGGACGGCCGGCGCCTCTCGGCCGACCTCATCGGCGACGACCCGGACTCGGACCTCGCCGTCCTGCGCGTGAGCGCCGACGACCTTGCCCACCTTTCGCTGGCCGACAGCAACGCCGTCCGGCTGGGCCAGATCGCCATCGCCATCGGCTCCCCCATGGGCTTCCAGCAGACCGTCACCGCCGGCATCGTGAGCGGGCTCGGCCGCTCGCTGCGCGGGGCATCGGGCCGGCTCATTGACAATGTCATCCAGACCGACGCCGCGCTCAACCCGGGGAATTCCGGGGGGCCGCTCGTCAACACCCGCGCCGAGGTGATCGGCGTCAACACGGCCATCATCCGGCCGGCCCAGGGCATCTGCTTCGCCATTGCGAGCAACACCGTCCGCTGGGTCGCGGCGTGGCTCATCAAGGAGGGGCGAATCCGGAGAAGCTTCATCGGCGTCGCCGGCCAGACCGTCCCGCTCGTGCGCAAGCTGATCCACTACCACAAGCTGACGCAGGAGACCGGCGTCCTTGTGGCGGGCTTCGAGCCGGACAGCCCCGCGTCCCGCGCGGGGCTTCTAGAGGGCGACGTCCTGCTTGCGCTGGACGGTGTCCCGACGCCCGCCGTCGACTCGCTGCACAAGCTGCTCACCGGCGACCGGATCGGCGAGCGGGCCATCGTGACCTTCCTGCGCGGCGTCGAGCTGCGCCGCCACGCGATCATCCCGCTCGAGACGCCGGGCCGTCCGTGACCGGGGCCTACCGCGGAGGGGGCGGGTCGACCCGTTCCCAGAAGCCGACCGCCCAGTTGCCGTCGTTGCCCGCGAAATGGTGCCAGGCGTAGCGGGACTTGATCTTGGCCCAGAGCGGGAGGAAGCGGGCGTTCAGGTCGTCGTTGTCCTTCTGCAGCCAGAGGACATAGCGAACGTTGTTCGCCAGTAGCCAGCCCAGGGGGTCGTCGATCTTCCCGCCGTAGAAGGCGTTGACCTGCGACACCCGGTCGCGGACCTCCGTCCTGAACTCGCGCCAGATGCCCTCCTGGACCGGCCAACCCATGAAGGCCTGCTTGTTTGCGAATATCGCGAGCGCGGTGGCGTCCGTGTTCGCAAAGGAATTGTTGCTGTCGATGCAGACGCCGTCCGGAAGGGCCTGAAGCGCGCTGACGATGTCCCTCAGCGCGAAGTCCCGGGTGAGCCAGTCCGATCCGTCGAGCTTCCCCACGCTTTCCTTCGGCGTCTCGACGAACTGGCGGGCGTAGTCGTAGACCTGCACGCAGGGCAGGAGGATGACGACCAGCGAGGCGTACCGGCAGAAGCGGCTGCGCGAGCCCAGGTTCAGCGAGCCCAGGCTCAGGACCCCCGCGGCGTAGATCCATCCCCACCACTTCAGCGAGCTGTTGAACCTCTCCCAGGTTCCCCCGTTGATGTCGTGATTGTAGAATATCTCGGTTGCCGCGAGCAGCACCGCCCAGAGGCACACGAAGAAGAGGCTCAGGCCGCGCTTTTCCCGGTTCCAGAACGCCAGAGCCATGAGGAGCACGAGGGGCCAGAAGACCGAGAGCCACTCCACCGGCGTCGCGTGCTGGCCAGCGCGCGTGAGGCGCAGGGCGGTCGTGTGCGCCGCCGGCTGCTGCAGGAAACCCACGAGGAACGGATAGGCGAGCGCGGACGCCGCGCCCGCGCCGAACAGCCCGGCAAGCCAATGGTCCCTCTCCCCCGAGACCGCGCGGTAGATGAACCAGCCCGCGACAAGCGCCGTCTGCAGCGGGAACACCCAGGTGTTCCCGATCAGGCTCAGCGGGATCGTGGCGGCCAGGAGGGCGTGGAGGACCCTCCGCTGCCCCGGCGTCCGCTCGCCCTCAAGGGCCGCGATGACGAGGAGCGAGAAGGAAAGGATCACAAAGCCCATGAGGGGGGGATGGAACTCGCCCTTGACGATGATGTAGCTCAGCGGCTCGACCGGGAGCTCGATCGGATTCACGCCGGGCGTGTACATCATCCCGTCCAGGAGCTTCCCGAAGGCCGTCCTGTACTTCGGATCCCAGACCATCCCGAGATAGCGGACCATCTCCAGCGGCTGGAGGTAGCTCTTCATGGCCAGGTGGATCACGAGACCCAGCCCGCAGCCGCCGAGGAGGAGCGCCCCCGTGACGACCCAACTCGCCGGCCTCCACGCGCACAGGCGGCGGACGGCAGCGTAGACGGCCCCGGTGATCATGCCCGACATCACGCAGTACGTGAGCTGGTAGCTTATCCCCGGGCCCAGCCTGAACCACCGGCCGAGGAGGGCCGCGCAGTAGAACTGGAAGCTGTAGTAGAAGTCGGCCTTGAACGGGGGCATCCACCTGTCGGTTGGGGGAAGCTGCGCCCCCACGATGTAGTCGTGGATGAACACGAGGTCGGGGAAATCCTCCTCGAACAACCCGATCGAGGGGTACGTGTACCTCCAGACCAGGCAGTAGAGCAATCCCACGCCGAAGGCGGCCTCGAAACCCCAGTTCCTTCCGACGACTTCGCGCTCCCTCCAGATGAGGCAAGCCGACAGCGCCGTGCTGAAGGGAAGGAACCAAAGCCTCGGGCCCAGGCCGTGGAAGTGCTCCAGGAAGAAGAGCAAAAGGCAGAATGCGAGGAGGCTCCCGACGCGGGAGACGGCATAGTCCCTGGTGAGGTAGTATCCCACGAGCCCGAGCCCAACCAGGTTGGCCCAGATGAGGCCGATGCTGATCAGCAGGAAAAGCGGTGTCATTTCGGGTAGGGGCTCCCGTCGGCCGGAACGACAGGCGCCTTCGCGCAAGTGCATAGAGTGATCGGCCCCATGTAAATATGAAAGCTCCCCGGGGACCGGCCGGGAGGTCGCCCGGTGGGCGCTGTCCCCTACTACGTCCTCGCCGTCTCCGCGATGATCTCGAACGAGCGCAGGCGGGCCTCGTGGTCGAAGATGGCCGCGGTCACCATGAGCTCGTCGACGCCCGTCCTCCGGACGAACGCCTCGATCCCCTTCCCCACGACGGCGGGCGACCCGACGACAGCCTCGCGAAACGCCTGGTCGACGCCGGCCTTCTCGACCTCGCTCCAGAGGCCGTCCATGCTGTCGACGGGGGGCGGAAGCGGCCCGGGCGTTCCGCGGCGAAGGTTGACGAAGCTCTGCTGGAGCGACGTGAAGAGGCGCGCGGCCCCCGCGTCGGAATCCGCGGCGAAGACGGCGACGGCGGCCATAGCGTGGGGGTGCTTCAGCGAGTCGGAGGGCCGGAACTGGCTGCGGTAGAGGCCGAGCGCCTCGACCAGCAGGTCGGGCGCGAAATGCGAGGCGAATGCGAACGGCAGCCCGAGCGCCGCGGCGAGCTGCGCGCTGAAAAGGCTCGAGCCGAGCAGCCATATCGGCACACGCAGCCCCGCGCCCGGCACGGCCTGCACCGCCTGTCCCGCGACGGCCGGGCGGAAATAGGCCTGCAGCTCCATGACGTCCTGGGGAAACGCCCCGGACGTGTCCGCCGCGCCGCGGCGCAGGGCGCGGGCGGTCAGGGGGTCGGTGCCGGGCGCGCGCCCGAGGCCGAGGTCGATGCGGCCCGGGAAAAGGGCCTCAAGCGTGCCGAACTGCTCCGCGATCACGAGCGGCGCATGGTTCGGGAGCATCACCCCTCCCGAGCCGACGCGGATCGTCGACGTGCCCGCCGCGATGTGGGCGATCACGACCGCGGTCGCCGCGCTCGCGATGCCGGGCATGTTGTGGTGCTCGGCGACCCAGTAGCGGCGGTATCCCCATCGCTCGGCGTGCTGCGCCAGGTCGAGCGAGCGCTGCAGCGCCTGCGAGGGCGTGCCCCCGAGGACGATCGGGGCCAGATCCAGGATGGAGAGCGGAACCATGCCGCAATCTGCGCACAAGCGCGCGAATTGCCAGCGGCGACCCGCGCCGCCGGGCGGGGGGCGTCAGCGGTGGCGCGTCATCACCAGGAAGACCGCCACAAGGAAAAGGAGGAAGCCGACGCCGATGATGGAGCCGGCAAGGAACGGCGTTCCCTGGAGGCTGAGCCTCCAGCGCGGCTTCCTGAGCCGCTGGCTGAGGCCCGTGACATGGACGCGGTCGGGGGCGTCCAGCTCGGCCTGGAAGGCCGCGACGGTCTGGTAGCGGTCCGCGGGCCTGCGCTGCATCGCCCGGAGCACGATCTCCTCGGCCTGCGGCGAGATGTCGGGATTGAGCGAGCGGGGCGCGGCGGGGTCTCCGGTCACGCGGAACTGGGCCGCGGCCCATGGATCCTCGCTCTGGAAGGGAAGGACGCCCGTCAGCATCTGGTAGAGGATGACGCCGAGGCAGTAGACGTCCGTGCGCTCGTCGTTGCGCTTGTTCCGGACCTGCTCGGGGGCCATGTATTCCGGGGTGCCGAAGAGCGGGGTCAGGCCGGCGAGCAGGCTCGTCCTCTGCTCGATCTCTGCCGCGAGCCCGAAGTCCATGAGGCAGAGCCTCTGGTCGCGGCAAACCATGATGTTCGCCGGCTTGAGGTCCCTGTGTATGAAGCCGCGTCCGTGCATCCGCCCGAGTGCCTGGCACACGACGCTCGCTATCCGCAGCGCGTCCCTCTCGGGGACCGGCCGCGTCCGGTGGATTACCATCGCGAGCGTGCAGCCGTCCAGAAGCTCCGTCACGACGTAGGGACGGCTCTTGGGCGCGTCCACCGGGATGAACCTCAGCAGGAGGGGGTCGTTGAGGGCCGCGCCAATCCTCGCCTCCCGCTGGAAGCGGCCGAACGAGACTGGGTCGCTCTCGACCCTCATGAGCGGGATCTTGACGGCGACATCGCGGCCGCCGACGTGGTCCTCGGCCTGGTAGATGGTGGCCATGCCGCTGCGCCCGATGGCCTGGCGAAGGACGAACCTTCCGTCCAGGACATGGCCGGAGGGAAGCTCCTCCTCCAGGGGAGGGCCGGGCTCCTCGCGCGCCGGCAGGTCCATGCAGCAGGCTATGCCGGCCAGAGGGCGGGGATCCCTGGCGCTCTCCGGCTCCGGGCGGCCGACCCGGCCGAGCGCCCGGTCGTAAGCCGAGGTTTCAATCATGTTGTCGGGATTCTAGATCGGATCGGCCGGGCCCGTTAGTTAAATTAGCGCGCCCAGGCATTAAGAAAACATAAAGTCGCCGGATCCGGCGACCTCCGCCACGCCAAAACTTGTGGTTCCCGTCCGGGTCCCTGTGTGCTCTCATACGCGTTCCGGGCATGAGACTCCGCATCCCCCTTCTGCTCGCGGCGGCGATCGTCGCCCTTTCCCTGCCGGCCGGGTGCTCCAAGGCGCCGGCGACCGCCGACTCCGGCAAGCCGCAGGCGCACCACCACCATCCGCCCCACGGGGGAACGCCCATCGTCCTCGGCGACGAGGCCTACCACGTCGAGCTCGTCCTCGACAGGGACGCGGGCAGGCTCCAGGCCTATGTGCTCGACGACGAGATGGAGGACTTCGTGAGGTCGGCGGCGCCGTCGATCGTGATCACGGCGACGGCAGGAGGGCAGGCCCGGGAGCTGGTCCTCGCCGCGGTGCCCAATCCCGTGACGGGCGAGACCGTCGGCGACACCTCCCTCTTCGAGGCCCAGGCCAATTGGCTCAGGACCGCCACGCAGTTCGAGGGCGTGCTGAGGAGCATCACCGTCCGCGGCGCGACCTTCACGGGCGTGAAGTTCAACTTCCCCAAGGGAAACGACACCGACGGTTGACACGCCGACCGGAGAACCAACAAAGGACCAAGCCATGCCCAAGAAGCCGAACTTCCCCTATGCCACGCATCTCGACGTCAAGTTTCCGCCGCTCGAGATCGTGGACGCCGCCGCGCTCATCGCCGCCTGCACGGACCGCTGGTACAACCAGACGCTGTGCCAGGTTAACGGCTCGGTCGTGAGGCTGGGCGTGCTGCAGGGCGAGTACCACTGGCACAAGCACGAGAAGGAGGACGAGTTCTTCTTCGTGGTCGAGGGGCTCTTCATCATCGACCTGGAGGACCGGAGCGTCGAGCTGCGCCCCCGGCAGGGGTTCGTGGTCCCAAGGGGCGTCACCCACAGGACGCGGGCGCCCGAGCGGACGATAATCCTGATGGTCGAGTCCGCCGGCATCATCCCGACGGGGGACTAGGGGGGCGCGCTACTTGGGCGCGATTTTCTCGGCCGAATTCGGGACGTTCGGGCACGAGTCGACCCACGAGCCGCGCGGCCTCGCCCACTCCGCGGCGTTTGCGATCACGCGCTGCACGGACTCGTTGAGGTAGGTGGGATAGGTCTCATGCCCGGGCCGGAAGTAGAAGATGCTGCCGTTGCCACGCCTCCAGCAGCACCCGCTCCGGAACACCTCCCCGCCCTCGAACCACGAGATGAAGACCTGCTCCTCCGGCGCCGGGACCGCGAACGGCTCGCCGTACATCTCCTCCATGGGCAGCTCGAAGTACCGGTCGATCCCCCTGGCAATCGGGTGGCCCGGGTTGCAGACCCAGATGCGCTCGCGCTCGTCGGCCTCCCTCCAGGTGAGCGAGCACGTGGTTCCCATCAGCCTCCTGAAGATCTTTGAGTAGTGGCCGGAATGCAGGACGATGAGGCCCATCCCTTCTAGCACGCGGGCCTGCACGCGGGACACGACCTCGTCGCCCACCTGCTCGTGGGCCTTGTGCCCCCACCAGGTCAGCACGTCGGTGTCCCTCAGCCTCTCCGCGGTGAGGCCGTGCTCCGGCTCCTGGAGCGTCGCGGTCGTGACCTTGGCCGAGGGCAGGAACTTGAGGAGCCCGGCCGCTATGGCCGCGTGCATGCCGTACGGGTAAACCTTTTTTACCTTGGCACTCGTGTGCTCGTGGACATTTTCGCCCCAGACCGTTATTCGAAGGGAAGTCATGGCGGGATTGCGCGGCTTCCCTCTACCCCATCCCCACTCCCAGACGCAATGCAATGAGCAAACATCTCCACATCGCCGCGCTCCGCCTGCTGCCCCTCGTCGCCGGAATCGCCGCAGTCCTCGCGGCCCCCGCCCCGGCCGCGGACCTCACCCTCGCGCCGGTCTTCGGCGACCACGCTGTCCTGCAGCGCGGCAAGCCCGTGCCCGTCTGGGGAACCGCCGGCGCATCCGATTCCGTCACGGTGACCTTCCATGGCCAGAAGGCGACGACCTCCGCCGGGGCCGACGGGCGCTGGAGCCTGACCATCGGCCCCTTTGAGGCGAGCGCCGCCGGCGCCGACCTGGTCGCCGCGGCCGGGAGCACGGTGACCCTCCACGACATCGTCGTCGGCGAGGTCTGGCTGTGCTCGGGCCAGTCCAACATGGAGTTCACGGTCGACGACGGCGGGTTCACCTACCGCGTCGACCGCTCCGAGGGAGAGGTGGCGTCGGCCAACTTCCCCATGATCCGCCAGCTCAAGATAGCGCAGACCGTCGCCACCTCGCCTGCGGCGACGGTGAAGACCGGGGGCTGGGAGCCGGCCTCCCCGGAAACCGTCGGCAAGTTCACGGCGGTCGGCTACTTCTTCGCGCGCGACATCCACCGCGCCCTCGGGGTGCCCGTCGGGATCATCGACAGCCCCTGGGGCGGCACGCCGGTCGGGTCCTGGATGAGCGACGCGGCGAGGAATTCGACGACGCTCGGGCCCGGGATCGACGCCAGGTGGAAGCAGGAAAAGAGCGAGTGGCCGCCGGAGCGGGTGGCCAAGTGGTCGTCCGACAAGGCCGCGTGGGACAAGGCGGAGGCGGAGGCGACCGCCAAGCACAGGAAGAACCCGCTCCCGTGGCCGGCGTTCCCGGCGACCGACGACTCGCCCTACCTCCCCGGCGGGCTCTTCAATGCCATGATCGCCCCCCTGCAGCCCGCGGCGATCCGGGGCGTCCTCTGGTACCAGGGCGAGTCCAACGCGGACCGCCCCGGTGAATACGCCGAGCTCTTCGAGGCGATGATCCGCTCGTGGCGGGAGGGCTTCGGCCAGGGCGACCTTCCGTTCTACTTCGTGCAGCTCGCAAACTTCGGGAACGAGTATGAGGTTGTGGAGCGCAACTGGGCGCGGCTGCGCGAGGCGCAGGCAAAGGCACTCGAACTTCCCAACACGGGGATGGCCGTGACGATCGACATCGGCGACGCGCAGAACATCCACCCGAGGAACAAGCAGGAGGTCGGGCGCCGGCTCGCGCTGATCGCGAAGACGAACGTGTACGGCGTCGCCCCAGAGGTCTCGGGCCCGGTATTTGCAGGCGCGCAGCCGGAGGGAAAGTCCCTCCGCGTCCGATTCGCGCACGCCGGCGGAGAACTGCAGGTGCACGGCCGGGCGGTCAGCTCGCTCGAGGTCGCCGGGGCCGACAAGGTGTTTTATCCCGCCTCTTCGGCCATCGAGGGGGACTCGCTTCTCGCCTCCTCCCCTGACGTCAAGGAACCCGTCGCCGTCCGCTATGCGTGGACGAACTCCCCGTCCGCGAATCTCTACGGCGACAACGGCCTGCCGGTCGCCCCCTTCCGCTCGGACGACTGGTAGGAAAGGAAAAGGAGGCCCGCTCCCCATGGAACGGGCCTCCGAGTCAGACTAGGCGGGCACTACTTGGTGCAGGAGCCGCCGGTGCAGCAGTCGCCGCCCGTGCAGCCCGCGCAGTCGCCGCCGCATTCCTGTGCCTTCACGGAATGCGCCGGTGCCTTGCTGGCCGCGTACCCGACGGCCGCAGCCGTCAGGGCCAGGGTCACCAGGAGCACATTTATCTTTTTCATTTTTAATCCTAATTATTTTTTGATTTTGAATGTGGTGGTTTGGACTAGCAGCCCAGCCCGCGCGGCGGCGGAAGCGGTGGCGGATAGGTAAGCCTCCCGCCCCTCAAATCGAGCTCCCTTGGCCGGCCCGCGCTGGTCAGGCGAACCCAGAAGGCATCCGGGGCCTCGAGGCTTGAGACGAAGCATGCGGAGCAAAGGATGCAGAGCGCAGGGCAAGAATCCGCCGGGGAATGCCTGGTCCCGGACGGGGCCTGGTGCGACGCGCAGCCGGGGCAATGGGCGATGCCGGCCACCCCGGGCGCATCCTGGACCCGGGGGCCGCGGAAAGCGCCGAGCGCGAAAAGGACAACGAGGAGAAATGTGGTCCGGTGCTTCAGCGGACGTGAGCCTATGCGCCGCCCCAACGGAAATCCAGCCTGTTGGTGGCGTCGCCGAAAAACCCGAATATCTCGGCGGTCCGCTTGAACTTGGGAAGGGTCTGGCCTATCTAATGTCGGATGGATCCATTCAACTTGGGCAGGAGCTCGGTTGTCCTTGTCGGCGGGGCGCTGCTGCTGGGCGCCGTCGGAGGATGCAGCAAGGCCCCTAGCGGGCCGCCCCCGGTGGCCGATGTCCAGGTGGTCCCGGTGGAGCAGAGGGACGTGCCGATTATCCACGAATGGGTCGGGACCCTTGACGGCTTCGTCAACGCCCAGATCCGGGCGCAGGTGAGCGGATACCTCGTGAAGCAGGACTACCGGGAGGGCGAGCCCGTGAAGAAGGGGGACGTCCTCTTTGAGATCGACCCAAGGCCGTTCGAGGCGGCGCTCTCGCAGGCAAACGGCGTGCTTGCGCAGGCCAGGGCCCAGCTCGGGAAGGCGGAGCTCGACGTGGCCCGCGACACCCCGCTCGCGAGCGAGAAGGCCGTAAGCCAGGAGGAGCTGGACGACGCGGTCCAGGCACGGCTTGCCGCACAGGCCCAGGTCCAGTCCGCGCAGGCGGGGGTTGACCAGGCGCAGCTCTCCCTGAGCTTCACGCGCGTCGTCTCCCCGATCGACGGCATAGCGGGGCTCATAAGCGCGCAGATAGGGGACCTCGTGGGGCCGACAACGGGGGCGCTGACGACCGTCTCCGAGGTCGACCCGATCAAGGCGATCTTCCCGGTGAGCGAGCAGGCCTACCTCGACCGCGTCATCGCGGCCAACTTCGCGGGTACCACCGATGCGTTCACGTCCAAGATCGAGTACGACCTCATCCTGTCGGACGGGTCCGCCTACCCGAAGAAGGGCAGGTTCTTCGCCGTCGACAACCAGGTGAACGGCAACACCGGCACGCTGCAGGTCGTCGCGGTGTTTCCAAACCCGAGCGGGCTTCTGCGGGCCGGGCAGTACGCCAAGGTGCGCACGGTCGTGAGCGTCGAGAAGGGCGCGCTCGTCGTGCCCCAGCGCGCGCTCACGGAGCTCCAGGGGAGCTACCAGCTGGCGACGGTCGACGCCTCGAACCACGCGCACATACTGACGGTGAAGACGGGCGGCCAAGTGGGCTCCGATGTCATCGTCGAGTCGGGGTTGCACCCGGGCGACCGGGTTGTCGCGGATGGGATCCAGAAGATCGTCGACGGCGCTGAGGTGCATCCCGTCCCGTTTGAGGCCGCGGAACCCACCAAGTAGCCGCCCGTGTCGAAGTTCTTCATAAACCGGCCCATCGTCGCGATCGTCCTCGCGATCATAACGGTGATCGTCGGGGCGGTGGCGCTGGTGTCGCTGCCGATCGCCCAGTTCCCGAAGATCGTCCCGCCCGAGGCGCGCATCACGACAACCTACGTCGGGGCGGACGCCCAGACTGTCGAGCAGTCCGTCGCGACGCCGATCGAGCAGGTGCTCAGCGGCGTCGACAACATGAACTACATGTACTCGATCAACGGCAGCGACGGCTCGCTGCGGCTGACCGCGGACTTTGACGTCGCCACCGACCCGAACACCGACCTGATCCTGACGCAGATGCGGGTGACCCAGGCCGGCCCGCAGATCCCCTCGGACGTGGCGAACTTCGGCGTCACGGTCCAGAAGCAGCTGACCGCCCCGCTCATGCTGGTCGCGCTCTACTCGCCGAACGACGCCTACGATAGCACGTTCCTGGCGAACTACGCCTACATCAACATCAACGACCAGATCACGCGCGTACCAGGGATCGCGAGCGCGGCGGTCTTCGGGGCCGGCCAGTACGCGATGAGGTACTGGGTCAAGCCCGACCAGCTCGCGAAGCTCAACATCACGGTCGGCGAGGTCATCCAGGCGATCCAGAGCCAGAACACCGTCAACCCGGCCGGCACGATCGGCGGCGAGCCGTCGCCCAAGGGCCAGGACTTCACCTACTCGGTGCGCGCCCAGGGGCGCCTGGCTTCCCCGGAGGAGTTCGGCGCCATCGTGATCCGCGCCAATCCCGACGGCTCGATGGTGCGCCTGAGGGACGTCGCCCGCGTTGAGCTGGGAGCGCAGGTCTACAACGTGATGGGGCGCCTTAACGGGAAGTCGGCGGCGATCATCGCTATCTACCAGCTGCCGGGCTCAAACGCCCTCGAGTGCGCCAACGGCGTGAAGAAGGCGATGGCGGCCCTCAAGCTGCGCTTCCCCCAGGGCCTGGACTACCAGGTCGCCCTCGACACGACGCAGTCGGTCTCCGAGGGAATGCGCGAGATCTCGAACACGCTCTGGCAGGCGCTGCTCCTCGTGGTCCTGGTCGTCTTCATATTCCTGCAGGGATGGCGGCCCACGCTGATCCCGCTCCTCGCAGTGCCGGTCTCCCTCGTCGGCACGTTCATGCTGTTCCCGGCGTTCGGCTTCTCCGTGAACACGCTCTCGCTCTTCGGCCTCGTGCTCGCGATCGGGCTCGTCGTGGACGACGCGATCGTCGTCGTCGAGGCGGTCGAGCACCACATCGAGGAGGGCATGTCGCCGCGCGACGCGACGATCCTGGCCATGGAGGAGGTCTCGGGGCCCGTCGTGGCGATCGCCGTCATCCTGGCCGCCGTGTTCGTCCCGACGGCGTTCATCCCCGGGATCACCGGCCGGCTCTACCAGCAGTTCGCGCTGACGATCGCGATCTCCGTCATGATCTCGGCGTTCAACGCCCTCTCCCTTAGCCCCGCGCTCTGCGCGATGCTGCTGCGCCCGAAGGGCGAGAGCCGGGGCCCGCTCGCCCGGTTCTACGGATGGTTCAACCGGGGATTCGGCCACGTGCAGGACGGCTACGTGAGGGTCTCGCGGCAGCTGATCAAGAAGAGCGTGATCAGCTTCGCCGCCCTGGCGTGCTTCTGCGTGGCGGCGTACTTCCTCGGCAGGCAGCTGCCGTCGTCCTTCCTTCCGGAGGAGGACCAGGGCTACATCTACGTGGGCCTCCAGCTGCCCAACGCCTCGTCCCTGCAGAGGACGAGCGAGGTCGCCCACAAGGTGGAGGAGATCATGAAGAAAACCCCGGGCGTGAAGACGTACACGTCCGTGATCGGGTTCTCCCTCCTGAGCACCGTCTACAACACCTACAGCGGGTTCTTCTTCGTGAACTTCAAGCCGTGGTCGGAGCGGACCAAGCCGGACGAGAGCTACGCCGCCATAAAGGCGCACCTGAACCGGGAGCTTTCCAGGATCCCCGAGGCGAGGGCGTTCGCCTTCGCGCCGCCGTCGATCCCCGGCGTCGGCACCGCCGGCGGATTCACGTTCGTCCTCGAGGACCGCGCCGGCAAGGACATCGCCTTCCTCGCGAGCAACGTCTCAAAGTTCATGGCGGCGGCGCGCGCCAGGAAGGAGATCACCGGGCTCTCCACGACGTTCCTGCCGTCGGTCCCGCAGGTCTTCGTCAAGGTGGACCGCGACAAGGTCCTCAAGCAGGGCGTCGCCCTGGCCGACGTCTACAGGACGCTCCAGTGCTACATGGGCGGGATCTTCGTGAACTACTTCAACCGGTTCGGCCGGCAGTGGCAGGTCTACGTGGAGGCCGAGGGCGAGTACCGCGACCGCGCCGACAAGCTCGGGAGCTACTACGTGCGCAACCGCGACGGCGCGATGGTGCCGCTCTCCGCGCTGACGACCGTCGAGAACCGGCTCGGGCCCGAGTTCACGATGAGGTACAACCTCTACCGGAGCGCGCAGATCAACGGGTCGGCCGCGCCCGGCTACAGCTCGAACCAGGCGAACGCGGCGCTAGAGGACGTCTTCGCGAAGACCATGCCCAGGGAGATGGGCTTCGACTACATCGGCATGTCCTATCAGGAGAAGAAGGCCCAGGAGGGCATCCCGCCGGCCGCGATCTTCGCCCTTTCGCTTGTGTTCGTGTTCCTGATACTAGCCGCCCTCTACGAGAGCTGGTCCCTGCCCTTCAGCGTCCTCCTCGGCGTGCCCGTGGCCGTGTTCGGGGCCTACGTCACCCTCTTCGCGCGGCAGATGGAGAACAACGTCTTCGCGCAGATAGGCCTCATCATGCTGATCGGCCTCTCGGCCAAGAACGCCATCCTGATCGTCGAGTTCGCCAAGACCCGCTTCGAGAACGGCGTCCCGCTCCTGGACGCGGCGCTCGAGGGCGCGAAGGTAAGGCTGAGGCCCATCCTGATGACCTCGTTCGCGTTCATCCTGGGATGCGTGCCCCTCTGGCTCGCGAGCGGAGCGGGCGCCGTCGCGCGGAAGGTCATGGGGACGACGGTGATCGGCGGGATGCTCGCGGCGAGCGCGCTGGCCATCTTCCTGATACCGGTGACGTTCTATGTGATAGAGATGTGGGCGACGAAGGGCCTCCCCCACCCGGCGCACGGCGGCGCGCCCAAAGCGCCCGGCCCCGCCCCGGCGGGACCGGCGAAGCACTGAACATGCCCTTGCGACTCAAATCGATCCCGGGGCCCGTCCTGGCCGCGCTCCTCTTTGCCGGCTGCGCGGTCGGCCCCGACTACAGGCGGCCGCCGACGGACGCGCCCCGGGCCTACCGTGACCAGGCTGACACCGGCGCCCGCTCGCTCGCCGACCTGGCGTGGTGGGACGTCTACCAGGATCCACGGCTGAACGAGCTCATCCGCGCGGCACTCGCCAACGGCTTCGACGCGCGCATCGCCGCGGCGCGCGTCGAGCAGTCCCGTTCGATCGCGGCCGAGGTCCACGGCCAGCTGTTTCCCGGCGTGGGCTACGCGGCGAACGCGGACCGCGGCCGGAACTCCCTGCTCGGCAACCCCTACCCGCAGGCGGGAGGAGGCACCACGGGCAACGGGTTTGACGCCTACTTCGGGGCGGCGTGGGAATTCGACCTCTGGGGCCGGGTCCGCAGGCTGGACGAGGCCGCGCGCTCACGGTACCTCTCGTCCGAGGAGGGGCGCCGGGGCGTGCTCCTGAGCCTCGTCGGCGATGTGGCGACGTCCTATTACCAGTTGCTTGAGCTGGACGAGGAGCTCGCCATCGCGCACGGGGCGACGGACGCATTCGGCGAGAGCCTCAAGCTCTTCAGCCGCCAGCTCGAGGGCGGCGTGGCCTCGCGCCTCGACACCGCGAGCGCCGAGGCCGCGATGGAGACGAGCGCGGCGCGGATCCCCGAGCTCGAGATGCAGATAGCGATGAAGGAAAACCAGATCAGCGTGCTCATCGGAAGCGCGCCGGGCCCGGTCGTTCGGGGCGCCCGCCTCGCGGACGACGCCCTGCCGCCCGACGTGCCCGCGGGCCTACCGTCGGACCTGCTTGAGCGCCGCCCCGACATCCGCGAGGCGGAATACGCGGCCATGGCGGCCAACGCCGAGATCGGCGTCACGATCGGCGGCTTCCTGCCAAAGATCGGGCTGACCGCCATCTTCGGCGGCGTGAGCCCGCAGCTCGACAAGCTCACCTCGCGCGGCGCCGGCCTCTGGTCCGTCGGGGCCGGGGCGACCGGCCCCCTTTTCCAGGGCGGCGGCCTCCGCGGCCAGTACGACCAGTCGAAGGCGGCGTGGGAGGAGGCCAAGCTCGAGTACCAGCAGGCCGCACTCAACGCCTTCGGCGACGTGGCGAGCGCCCTCGTGACGCGCCGGAAGCTGGCGGAGGTGCGCGAGCGCCAGGAGCGGGCCGTCAGGGCCAATGAGGAGGCGGTGAAACTCTCGACGGAGCGCTACTCGGCCGGGAGGGCCAGCTACTTCGAGGTCATCCAGTCGCAGCTGCTGCTCTATCCCGCGCAGGTCGCGCTCGCCCAGACCAGGCGGGACCAGTTCACCGCGGTCGTGCAGCTCTACAAGGCTCTCGGCGGGGGCTGGAGCACGCCGACCAGCGGGTGGACCGGGACCGGCCGCTGACGGCCGAGGGCGCCACTCCGCCCGTGGGGGTTTCCCCCCAGGTGCACATGGAGAATCCCCCCACCCCTGCGCCTGCGGGCGCGCCCGGTTTCAGCGACGAAAGGATCGATTTGGCCTCGTGGAATGGTACCATGCGCCGTCTTGAACTCACTCGACAAAGCGGGCACCTCATCGCCCTTTGACGAAATTGCCCTCAAGGCAAAGGTCGCGGACCTCTCGAGGCGCCTCGCCGAGGCCGAGGTGGCGCTGAAGGCCGCGGCCGATGGCGCACCGGCCCGCACCGACTCGGACGGCCAGAGGGCGCTGCTGTTCGAGGCGCAGCAGACGCTCGCCATGGAGCACAACCTCCTGCGCACCGTGATCGACATCATTCCCGACCATGTGTTCGTGCGCGACCGCGCCTCCAGGCACCTCATCAACAACAGGGCCCAACTGGACGTTCTGCGTGCCAAGACGCTGGAGGAGACGATTGGCAAGACCGACTTCGACTTCTACCCCGCCGAGCTGGCCCTGAGGTTCCACGAGTCGGACGAGAAGGTCATGGCCTCCGGGACGACGCTGTCCAACATCGAGGAGCTGATCCCCGGCCCCAGCGGGGAGCCCCTGTGGTGGTCGACCACGAAGGTGCCCCTGAGGGACCACGACGGCTCCGTGATAGGCCTGGTCGGGATCGGCCGCAACATCACCGAGCGAATGGCGGTGATGCAGAAGATCACCGAGCAGGCCGCGATGCTGGACCAGGCCCATGATGCGATCATCATGCTCACGCTTGAGGGAAGGATCGCCTACGTGAACCCGGCGGCGGAGGCCCTCTACGGGTACAGGGCCGAGAAGGTCATGGGAAAGCTGGGCTATGAGCTCTACCCGCCCGAGGACCAGCACGCGCTGATCGTCGCCCAGAGGGACACGCTGGCCAAGGGGTCGTGGCAGGGCGAACTGCGCCTCCACAGCCTCCACGGGCACGAGGTCTTCGTCGACGTCCGCAGGACGCTCATCCGCGACGAGAAGGGCGCCCCGAAGGCCCAGCTCAGCATCAGCGCCGACATAACCGACAAGAAGAAGCGCGAGGCGCTCGCCCTGCGCAACCAGCGCCTCGAGAGCCTCGGCACGCTCGCGGGCGGGATCGCGCACGACCTGAACAACGTCCTCGCCCCGATCCTGATGTCGATCGCGCTGCTCAAGCTCAAGGTGTCCGACGAGAGCGGCCAGAAGCTTCTCGCGATGCTGGAGATAAACGCGGAGCGGGGCGCGCAGCTCGTGCGCCAGGTGCTGGCCTTCGGGCGCGGCGCGGAGGGCGACCGCATCCTGGTCCAGCCCCTCCACATCGCCCGGGAGATCGAGCAGATCGTGAGCGACACCTTCCCGAAGTCCATGAGGTTCGAGCTCGTGTACGAGCGGGAGCCGTGGAGCGTCACGGGCGATCCCACGCAGATCCACCAGGTCCTCCTCAACCTCTGCGTCAACGCGCGGGACGCGATGCCGAACGGCGGCAAGATAACGCTCCGGTTCGAGAACACGGTGCTGGACGAGACCTTCTGCGCCATGAACCAGGGGTCCAAGCCGGGCGCGTACCTTGCGATTTCCGTGACCGACACGGGGACGGGCATCGCGCCCAACATCCGCGACAGGATCTTCGAGCCCTTCTTCACCACCAAGGACATCGGCAAGGGCACCGGCCTCGGGCTGTCGACCTCCCTCGGGATCATCCAGAGCCACGGCGGTTTCATCAACGTGTCGAGCGAGGTGGGAAGGGGCAGCACGTTCAGGATATACGTCCCGGCCAACGCCGCCTCCGTGGTCGAGGAGCCCGCGGTCGCCGCCAAGCGCCCCGGGCTGCCGCGGGGCCACAACGAGCTGATCCTCGTCGTTGACGACGAGCAGCCCATCCTGAACGTGGCGAAGTCCACGCTGGAGCGGTTCGGCTACAGGGTCGTCGTCGCGGCGAACGGCGCCGCGGCGGTCTCGATCTACGCGCTGCAGCGCGACTCGATCGCCGTCGTCGTCACCGACATGGCCATGCCGATCATGGACGGCCCGGCCATGGCGGTCGCGCTCAAGGCGATCAACCCGGACGTCAGGATCATCGGCTCGAGCGGCATGGACGGGGGAAGCGGCCTCTCGGCGGCGGCAAACGCGGGCGTGAGCGAGTTCATACCGAAGCCATACTCGGCGGAGACCCTCCTCATGGCGATCGCCCGCGCGATCGGCAACGGGGACGGAGCCCTGAGGCCCGGAGGGGCCGCGGTCCGACAGGCCCCAGGGACATGACCGGCCATTCCACCTACAACAATGTGGCCGGCAGGAGCGTCGAGCGGCTCGCCGCGCTGAGCGATGGGATATTCGGCGTGGGGATGACGCTCCTCGTCCTCGACCTTCGCCCCCCGGCGATCGAGTTGATCCACAGCGAGCACGGCCTCCTCGCCGCGCTGTCGGCCGTCCTTCCCCAGCTCGTGATGTACATGATGAGCTTCCTGACGCTTGGGATTTTCTGGGTGGGCCAGCAGACCCAGCTCAACCACCTTGAGAGGTCGGACAGGCACCTGACCTGGATAAACCTGGCGTTCCTCTTCGCGGTCACGCTCATGCCCTTCTCCACCAAGATGCTCGCCGAATTCTACGCCTTCCGCGCGGCGCTCCTCGGCTACTGGTTCAACATTCTGCTTCTGGGGGCCGGGATGTACTGCACCTGGAAATATGCCGGCCGGCACCGGATGTTTAAGCCCGAGACCCCGGCGGACGTGCCGGCCGCGGTCTGCAACAGGATCATCCTCGCCCAGTCCCTCTACGCGATCGGGGCGGCACTCTGCTTCCTGGACACGAGGCTGAGCATCGCCGCGATCGTGCTCGTGCAACTCTACTTCGTCTTCGCGCCTGGGTTCCGGGCGCGCACATAGCCTCTGGGCCGGGGGGAAGCGGAATTGAGTGGAACCGGCGGATGCCGTCCCCCTTATTTGCCGGTATTCCCGCCGACGGCCCCGGAACGCGCAACTGGATGCAAATCCCTCCCCTTCAGCAGAGGCCAGCCCTGCCGGCCGCCCCGCGGCGGATCGTCAGCATCGGCGCGGGGGCGATCGTGCGCCAGGCCCACATGCCCGCCTACCGGAGGGCCGGATGGCCGCTGTCGTCCGTCTTCGACACGGACCGCCCGAGGGCCGAGGCGCTCGCCCGCGACTTCGGCGTCGCCCGCGTCTGCTCGTCGCTTGACGAGGCGGTCTCATCCGCGCCCGATGGCGCGGTGTTCGACCTTGCGCTGCCCGCCTCGGCGATCCTGGGCGTCCTCGCGGCGCTGCCCGACGGCGCGCCCGTCCTCATCCAGAAGCCCCTGGGCGAGGACCTCGCCAAGGCAACCGCCATCCGAGACCTCTGCCGCAGGAAGCGCCTGGTCGCGGCCGTCAACCTGCAGCTGCGGTCGGCCCCCAACATGATCGCCGCGCGCGACATCGTCTCGCGCGGCCTCATCGGCGACCTCCACGACGTCGACATCCGGGTCACCTGCTCGATGCCGTGGCACCTCTGGACTTTCCTCTACGGGATACCCCGCATGGAGATAATCTACCACAGCATCCACTATGTCGACCTGGTGCGCTCGTTCCTAGGCGAGCCCGCCGGCGTCTGGTGCAAGACCCAGAGGCACCCCGAGATGATGGAGCTCGCCTCGACCCGGACGGCGATCGCGTTCGACTACGGCGACGTGGTCCGGGCGAACGTCGCCACGAACCACGGGCACCGCTTCGGCACCCGCCACCAGGAGAGCGTCCTCAAGCTCGAGGGCACGCGCGGGGCGGCCGTCGTGAGGATGGGCGGAAACCTCGACTACCCGCGCGGGATGCCCGACGGGCTGGAATACTGCGTGACCGGCGACGGCGGCGCGCCGGCCTGGACCTCCGTCAGGCTGGAGGGCTCCTGGTTCCCCGACGCTTTCGTTGGCCCGATGGCCGGCCTCATGCGCTTCGCCTCCGGCGAGTCCGGCGACCTTCCCACGTCCGTGGAGGACGCGTGGCGCACCATGGCCGTCATCGAGGCCTGCCACGCGTCGAGCGACCGCGGCGCAACCCCCATCCCATCATGAAATCCAGATCCCCGTTCGCCCGCCGCTACGGCATGGTGCTCCGCGTGAAGCCCGAGAAATTCGAGGAGTACAAGCGCTACCACGCCGCCGTCTGGCCGGGCGTCCTCGAGCGCATCACGGTGTCCGAGATACGCAACTACTCGATCTTCCACAGGGACGGGTGGCTCTTCTCCTACTTCGAGTACTGGGGCGACGACTTCGAGGCCGACATGCGGCTCATGGCGGCCGACCTCGAGACCCGCCGCTGGTGGGCCGTGATGGAGCCCATGCAGGAACCACTGCCGAACCGCGCGCCGGGCGAGTGGTGGGCCAGGATGGAGGAAGTATTCCACCACGACTGACCATGGGGTTTGAATTCACGGACTCGCACGTCCACTTCTGGGACGCCTCGCTGCGCCCGTACCCCTGGCTCGCGGGCGTGCCGTCGATAGCTGCGGCCCACGGGCCGCGCGACCTCGCGCGCGAGGCGGAGGGCACGGCGCCGTCCCGGGTCGTCTTCGTGCAGGCCGACTGCGACCGCGGCCACGCCCTCGACGAGGTGGGCTGGGTCGAGTCCATGGCGGGCCTGACCCCGCCGGTCGCGGGGATCGTGGCCTTCGCCCCGATGGACGCCGGCGCAGGGACCCTGTCGGCGCTCAGGTCCCTCGTGGGCCGGCCGCTCGTCCGCGGCGTGCGCCACCTGATACAAGGCGAGACCGACCCGGGGTTCTGCCTGTCCCCGGCCTTCGTTGAGGGCGTCCGGGAGTGCGGCGAGCTCGGGTTCTCCTTCGACCTCTGCGTGCGGCACCCGCAGCTCTCGTCGGTGATCGAGCTTGTCCAGCTCTGCCCTGCGACATCGTTCATCCTCGACCACGCGGGCAAGCCGGACCTGCGCTCGAACATGCTCGAGTCCTGGAAGGCCCACATCGCCAAGCTGGCGGCGCTGCCCAACGTGGCGTGCAAGCTCTCCGGCCTCGTGACCGAGGCGGGGACCGCCGCGCTTGATCCCGACCGATTCGTCCCCACGATCACCCACCTGCTGGAGACCTTCGGCCCGTCGCGCCTCCTGTTCGGGAGCGACTGGCCCGTGGTCAAGCTCGCCTCCCCCTACGCGACCTGGCTCAGGATGGCCAGGGCGCTCCTAGCCCACCTTCCCGAACACAGCCAAACCTCAATCTTCAGCGGCAACGCCGGGCGGATCTACCGACTCGGCTGAGCCAAACCGCAGTACGCCCATGTTCAGACTCGACGGAAAAATCTCACTCGTGACGGGGGCCGGATCCGGCATCGGCGAGGCGATCGCGCTCTGCTTCGCGGGCCAGGGCGCGAAGGTTTGGGTTGTCGACCGCGACGAGCCCGCGGGCGCCGCCACCGTTGCCGCGATCAAGGCCGCGGGAGGGGCCGCGGAGCTCGCGTGCGTCGACGTGAGCGACGCGGCGGCGGTCCTCGCCCTCGCGGGCCGCCTTCCGCCCCTCGACATACTGGTCAACAACGCCGGGATCGGCCATGTCGGAAACCTCAGGGGAACCGAGGCCGCGGACCTCGACCGTATGTACGCCGTCAATGTCCGGGGGCCCTTCAACTGCTGCAAGGCGTTCGTCCCCGCGATGCTCGAGCGCCGGCGCGGGAGCGTGATCAGCATGGCCTCGATCGGCGGCATCGTCGCCGTGCGCGACCGGCTGGCCTACACGATCAGCAAGTTCGCGGTCGTCGGCCTGACGAAGTCCCTCGCTCTCGACCATTCCAGCGAGGGCGTCCGGTTCAACTGCATATGCCCCGGCCGGGTGGAGACGCCGTTCGTGAGGAAGCGGCTCGCCGAGTACCCGGACCCGGAGAAGGCCTACCGCGAGATGGCGTCGACACAGCTGAACGGGCGGATGGCGAAGCCGGCGGAGATAGCCGCCGCGGCCCTCTACCTGGCCGCGGACGAGTCAGAAATGGTGACCGGCAGCTCCCTCCTGATAGACGGGGGCTGGAGCGCCGGGAAATAATCCCATGCACAAGTTCACCAGAATGGAGGTGCGCGACATCCGCTTCCCCACCTCGCTCGACAAGGACGGCTCGGACGCGATGAATCCCGACCCGGATTATTCCGCGGCGTACGTGATCCTGGGGACCGACCGGCCGGATGGACTGGAGGGCCACGGGCTCACCTTCACGATAGGACGGGGAACGGAGGTCGTGGTGGCCGCGGTCGAGGCGCTGCGCCCGCTCGTGGTGGGCCAGCCCGTGGAGGCCTTCACGGGCGCTCCCGGGGCCTTCTGGAAGCACCTGACCGGCGACAGCCAGCTGCGCTGGATCGGGCCGGAAAAGGGCGTGATCCACCTCGCGACGGCGGCCGTCGTCAACGCGCTCTGGGACCTGTGGGCAAAGATCGAGCGCAAGCCCCTCTGGAAGCTCCTCTCCGACCTCCCGCCGGAACGGATCGTGGAGATGGTCGACTGGCGCTACCTCTCCGACGCGCTCACGCCCGGGGAGGCGCTCGGGATGCTGGAGCGGCTTGCGCCCACCCGCGCCGCCCGCGAGGCGCAGGTCAGGGCGTCGGGGTACCCGGCCTACACGACCTCCGCGGGATGGCTCGGGTATTCGGACGAGAAGATCCGCCGCCTCTGCCGCGAGGGGCTGGCCGAGGGTTGGACGGGCTTCAAGGTGAAGGTGGGCGCCGACGTGGCGGACGACCTGCGCCGCTGCAAGATCGTGCGCTCGGAAATCGGCGACGGCCGCTCGCTCATGATCGACGCGAACCAGCGCTGGGACGTCCCGCAGGCCGTGGGGTGGGTGAAGGCGCTGGCTTCGGTGCGCCCGCTCTGGATAGAGGAGCCCACGAGCCCGGACGACGTGCTGGGCCACGCGGCGATCGCGAGGGCCCTCGCCCCGCTCGGGATCGGCGTCGCCACGGGCGAGCATTGCCAGAACCGCGTGGTCTTCAAGCAGCTGCTCCAGGCGGGAGCGATCTCGTTCTGCCAGATCGACTCCTGCCGGCTGGGGGGGGTGAACGAGGTTGTCGCCGTGCTGCTCCTGGCCGCGAAATTCGGGGTGCCCGTCTGCCCTCACGCCGGCGGCGTCGGCCTCTGCGAATACGTCCAGCACGAGTCGATCTTCGACTTCATCTGCGTCAGCGGCTCGATGGAGGGCAGGATGACCGAGTACGTGGACCACCTGCACGAGCACTTCGTCGACCCCTGCGTCGTCAGGGGCGGCCGCTACCGGGTCCCCACGGCGGCCGGGACGAGCATCACGATGAAGCCGGCCTCCCTGGACGATTACACCCACCCCTCGGGAAAAGTCTGGAAAAACCTCAGGTCCAGGCCCCCAATCCAGCCCCACTAAGATGCGCCTACCCCTCGCTCTCGCCCTGGCCGCACTATCGCTGCCCGCCATCGCCCGCTCGGCGGACTACCAGATCGCGGTCATCCCGAAGGGGACCACCCACGAGTACTGGAAGTCCATCAACGCGGGCGCCGTCAAGGCGCAGCGCGAGCTCGGGGCCGCGGGCACCAACGTCACCATCATCTGGAAGGGCCCCTTGGTCGAGGACGACCGCGAGCAGCAGATCCAGGTCGTCGAGAACTTCGTCGGCCGAGGCGTCTCGGCCATCGTGCTCGCGCCGCTCGACAGCACGGCGCTCGTGGCGCCGGTCGAGGACGCCGTCAACGCGGGCATACCGGTCGTCATCATCGACTCCGCGCTCAAGTCGGGCATGCCGGCGAGCACGGTCGCGACCGACAACCGTAAGGGGGGCCAGCTCGGCGCGCGCAGGCTCGGGACCCTCCTCGGCGGGAAGGGCCGCGCCGTCATGCTCCGGTACGAGGTCGGCTCGGCGAGCACCGAGGAGCGCGAGGCGGGCTTCCTCGAGGTCATGAAGGCCGAGTTCCCGGGGGTGGAGCTCATCTCGACCGACCAGTACGGCGGCGCCACGCGCGAGACGGCATTCAAGGCGGCGCAGAACCTCCTCAACCGCTTCGGCGCGCAGATGGACGGGATCTTCGCCCCGAACGAGTCGACCGCGAGCGGCACGCTCCTCGCGCTGCGGGAGCAGGGGCTGGCCGGGAAGGTCCGGTTCGTCGGGTTCGACGCGAACGACCAGCTCGTGAAGGCGCTCCGCCAGGGCGACATCCAGGGCCTGGTGGTCCAGGATCCCGTCAAGATGGGCTACCTCGGCGTGATGACGGCCGTGGCCGTGCTGCGCCATGAGAAGGTCGCCTCCTCTATCGACACCGGCGTCGGGCTCGTGACCGCGGACAACATGGACGACCCTGCGGTCTCGGCCCTCATCCACCCGCCCCTCGCGGAATACCTGAAGTGATGCAGAAGAGCCGGCTGCGCCTCGACGGGATCAGCAAGTCGTTCGGCGCGACGCACGCGCTGAGGGCTGTCTCGCTCGAGGTCGCGGCGGGCGAGGTTCATGCGCTCATAGGCGAGAACGGGGCCGGGAAGAGCACCCTCCTGAAGATCCTGAGCGGCGCCCACGAGGCGGACGCCGGTCGGATGGAGATCGACGGCGCGCCCTACCGGCCGGCGGGGCCTCTCGACGCCCGAGGCAGGGGCGTCGCCATGATCTACCAGGAGGTCAACCTGGCCCCCCACCTCTCCGTCCGCGAGAACATCCTCCTCGGCTGCGAGCCCTCCACCCTCGGCTGGATCGACGCCGCGGAGTCGAGGCGCCGCGCCCAGGGCGCGCTCACGGGCCTCGGGTACGGGCACTTCCCGCTCGAGAGGCTGGCCGGGGAGTTCTCGATAGCCGAGCAGCAGGTGATAGAGATAGCGCGCGCGCTCCTCCTTCAGCCGCGCGTCCTCATCATGGACGAGCCGACCAGCAGCCTGACGAAGTCCGACACCGAGAGGCTCTTCGAGGTCATCGGGCGCCTCCGCACCCAGGGGGTCAGCATCATCTATGTCAGCCACTTCCTCGAGGAGTGCAGGCGGATCTGCGACCGGTACACGGTCCTGAAGGACGGGGAGACGGTGGGATCCGGCGAGATGGGGGACGCGGGCGCGGACAGGCTGGTCGCCCTCATGACCGGTCGTCCGGTCGCCGACCTCTACCCCAGGATCTCGAGGCGGATGGGCTCCCCCGTCCTCGAGGTGAGGGCGCTCGCGCGCCGCCCGCGGCTTGCCCCGGCCTCGCTCCGCGTGCACGAGGGCGAGATCTTCGGGCTGGCGGGGCTCATCGGCGCGGGGCGCACCGACCTCCTCAGGTCGATCTTCGGGCTCGACAACGCGGACTCGGGCGACGTCGCCGTGGTCGGGCAGCCGCCCGCCCGAGCGACGCCCGGGCGGCGCTGGGACCAGGGGCTCGGGTTCCTGAGCGAGAACAGGAAGGAGGAGGGGCTCATGACCAACCAGCCCATCAGGGACAACATCACGCTCACGAAGATGAGGACCTTCGGGAGGCTCGGGTGGGTCAGCCGCGGCCGCCAGTCCGCGGCGGCCCTCCGCTGGACGGCCGAGCTCGCGATCAAGTGCCGGGACGTCGACCAGACGACGGGCGAGCTCTCCGGCGGCAACCAGCAGAAGGTCGCCCTCGCGAGGCTGCTCGAGCACCCTGCGAGGATACTCCTGCTGGACGAGCCCACCCGCGGGATCGACGTGGGCAGCAAGGCGCAGATCTACGAGATCATCGGCAGGCTCGCGGCCGCGGGAAAGTCGGTGGTCGTCGTCAGCTCCTACCTGCCGGAGCTCCTCGGCCTCTGCGACACAATCGGTGTCATGCGCCGCGGCGAGCTCGTGGCCGTGAGGCCCAGGGCAGAGTGGAGCGAGCCGGAGCTCCTGCGGTTCGCCGTCGGAAGGGACTAAAGCCCATGGCCCCCACGCTGCGCGTCATACTCGGCAAGGCGGGGCCCTTCATCGGCCTCATCCTCGTCATAGGACTCTTCGCGGCGCCGGCGGAGACGCGCGAGTACTTCCTCACCTACCACAACTTCAAGATCATCCTCACGCAGACGGTCATCGTCTCGATCGGGGCCCTCGGGATGACGATCATCATCGTGAGCGGCGCGATCGACCTATCCGTGGGCTCGACGGTGGCCCTGAGCGGGGTCGTCGCGGCCCTCCTGATCCAGCGGGAATGGGGCGCCCCCGCGACGGCGCTGGCTGCGGTCGGCGTCGGCGGGCTGGTCGGCCTCCTGAACGGCGCCGCCGTCGCCGGGCTGAGGATGCCGTCCTTCATCATCACGCTCGGGATGCTTGGCATCGGCCGCGGGATGGCCAAGTGGCTGGCCCAGAACCAGACGGTCAACTACGACAGCTCCCCCATCAACGGCTGGATGACGACCGCCAACCCGTCGGGATACGCGCTCCCGCCCGGGGTGTGGGTCGCGGTGGCGCTGGCGGCGGGGACCTCCCTCCTCCTCAGGTGCACGGTGTTCGGGCGCCACGTGTTCGCCCTCGGCTCGAACGCGGCGGCGGCCCGCCTGTGCGGCGTGCGCACGGTCCGCCTCCAGGTCGCGATCTTCGCCCTTGCGGGCTGCTTCATCGGGCTGGCGGGCCTGTTCCAGCTCTCGAGGCTGCGCCTCGGGGACCCTACCGTGGCCGTCGGGCTCGAGCTCGACATCATCGCGGCCGTCATCATCGGCGGCGCGAGCCTGAACGGCGGCTCAGGCACCATCCTGGGCTCCGTCATAGGCGCCCTGATCATGTCCGTCCTGCGCAACGGCTCGCAACAAATGGGCTGGCCCAATTATTTCCAGGAAATCATCATCGGCCTCGTGATCATCGTCGCCGTGTTCCTCGACCGCTTCCGCAGGGGCGCCAAGGCGTGAGGCCCGGCCCGACCCGCCCATGAGCCCCGACCGCTGGATAGGCTTCGACGCGGACGACACGCTCTGGCACAACGAGAACATCTTCGAGAAGGTCCACGAGCGCTACTACGCGCTGCTCGCGAAGCACCACGACCCCGCGACGATCGAGCGCGCTCTCTTCGCGACGGAGGGCCGTAACCTCGGGTTCTACGGCTACGGCATCAAGGGCTACATGCTCTCGGCCATCGAGACCGCCATCGACCTGACGGAGGGGAAGATCAGCACGGCCGAAGTGCGCGAGATCCTGCAGTTCGGCAGGGAGATGATGAACCACCCCGTCGAGCTGCTCGAAGGCGCGAGGGAGGTGCTCGACCTCCTCGCGCCCTCCTACCGCCTGCTGCTTATCACAAAGGGGGACCTGAGGGACCAGGAGAGGAAGCTCCTGAAGTCGGGCCTTGCGGAGCGCTTCTCGGCCGTGGAGATCGTCTCGGAGAAGGATTCCAGGACCTACGAGCGCATTTTCAAGAAGCACGGCATCGACCCCGCGCGGTTCCTGATGGTCGGCAACTCGGTCAAGTCCGACATACTGCCCGTCCTCGCGCTGGGGGGATCGGGCGCCCACGTTCCGTACCGGATCATCTGGGGCCACGAGGAGGCCGAGGTCCCGTCCACCGAGGTCGGCCGCTTCTTCCAGGCCGCCTCGCTTCGCGAGCTGCCCGACATCGTCGCCCTCTGGGACTAGGCGCACGGGCCGGGAGTTGCGAAACCCGGGGTTTTGGCTCCCAATGGGGGAATGCCCACCATCTACGAACAGCTGCGCGCCGACATTGTCACTGCCGTGAAGGCCAGGGACTCGGCGACCGCCACGGCGCTGCGCTCCGCGGACGCCGCCGTCCAGCGCGCATCCATGGACCTCTCCAAGCCGATCGACGACGCGCTTGTGATCGCCACCGTGCGCAAGGGGGTGAAGAACCTCGCCGACGCCAAGCTCGAGTTCGAGAAGGGGGGGAGGGCCGACCTCGTCGCCGCCAACGAGGTTGAGATCCGTCTCCTCGAGAAGTACCTGCCAAAGGGCCTCGACGCCGCGAAGCTCGACGCCCTGATCGCCGACGCCATCCGGGAATCGGGGGCCCAGTCGCGAAAGGACATGGGAAAGGTGATGGCCGCCCTGAAGCAGAAGCCCGAGGCGCCGCTCATCGACTTCTCCGCCGCCAGCAAGCTGATCCAGGCCAAGCTCCCCTAGGCAGGGGCCCCGGACCCGGCAGAAAAGTCGAATTCCGACCCGCCCGGGCTGGACTTGGACCGCGCCCGCGGCAGTATGGGCGGCCCTGCCGGACCGCACCGGATCCGGCCCCCAACCCCTCCCCTGCCGATGAAAAGACTCTGCCTCCTCGCATGCGCCGCGATCGCCGCCACGGCGGCCCGGGCCGACAAGTTCGAGGGCCTGGCCCTCACCCCGCCCATGGGCTGGAACACGTGGAACACGTTCGCGGGCGACTGCAACGAGACGCTCGTCAGGGCGACCGCGGACGCGATGGACGCGAACGGAATGCGCGAAGCGGGCTACGTCTACATCGTCGTCGACGACTGCTGGTCGAAGAAGGAGCGCGACGCGGACGGCAACCTCGTGGCCGACCCGGTCAAGTTCCCCAGCGGGATGAAGGCGCTCGGCGACTACCTCCACTCCAAGGGCTTCAAGTTCGGGATGTACGGGTGCGCCGGGTCCCTCACCTGCGGGGGATACCCGGGAGGCCGCGGCCACGAGTTCCAGGACGCCAGGACCTACGCGTCCTGGGGCGTCGACTACTTCAAGTACGACTGGTGCAACCACGGGACCGCGAACGGGCCCGAGACGTACCGGATCATGAGCGACGCGATCAAGGCGGCGGGAAGGCCCATCATCTTCAGCCTCTGCGAGTGGGGCCAGAACCAGCCCTGGCTCTGGGCGGCGCCGGTGGGCCACCTCTGGCGCACCACCGGCGACATCGGTCCGGCCTATGTCGGCACCGGCAAGAACAAGTGGGAGCACGGATGGAAGACGCTCCTCGACATGAACGTCGGCCTTGAGAAGTACGCCGGGCCCGGGCACTGGAACGACCCGGACATGCTCGAGGTCGGCAACAAGGGCCTGACCCTCGCGGAGTCGAGGGCGCACTTCAGCTTCTGGTGCATGCTCGCGGCGCCCCTCATCGCCGGCAACGACGTGCGCAGCATGACGCCGGAGGTGAGCGCGATCCTGACGAACAAGGACGTGATCGCGATCGACCAGGACAAGCTGGGCAGCCAGGGATTCCGCTTCCGCGTCGACAAGGACAAGGAGATCTGGGCGAAGGAGCTCTCGAACAAGGAGTGGGCCGTGTGCGTGCTCAACACGGGCGACGCGCCGGCCAAGCTCACGCTGGACATGCACGACCTCACCTTCCTCACCGAGCAGTACTACGACGTGACCGACGTGTGGGCCGGGAAGCCGGCCGGCACGGCGAATGACCTCCACACGGCCATGGTGGACCCGCACGACGTCATGCTCTTCCGGCTCAAGCCCGGCTCCTGAACCGTGAACATGACGCGAAGGCGGGCGCTGGGCATCATGGCGGGGGTCATCCCCGCCGTGGGGCTGCGCGGCGCGGCCGCGGCCGACGCGGCGGGCGCGGACCCGAGGCTTCCTCCCGGCATCGCGCCGGAGGACGGCCCGTTCAAGGGCAGCCGCGCCTCGCTCCAGGCCTACAGGGTGCCCGAGTGGTTCCGGGACGCGAAGTTCGGGATGTGGGCCCACTGGGGCCCCCAGTCCGCGGTCGAGTTCGGCGACTGGTACGCCCGGCTCATGTATGAACAGGGATCGGAGCAGTACAACTACCACACCGAGCACTACGGCCATCCCTCGAAGTTCGGGATGAAAGACACGATACCGATGTGGAAGGCCGAGAGGTTCGACCCGGCCCACCTCATCAAGCTCTACAAGGCCGCGGGGGCGCGTTACTTCATGACGATGGGGGTCCACCACGACAATTTCGACCTCTGGAACTCGAAGCACAACCGGTGGAACGCGGCGAGCATGGGCCCCGGCATCGACATCGTGGGCGCCTGGAGGAAGGCGGTGCGCGACGAGGGGCTCAAGTTCGCGATCAGCGAGCACCTCTGGATCACCTACAAGTGGTACTCGACCGCCCACGGGAGCGACGAGACGGGCGCCCTCGCCGGCGTCCCATACGACGGCGCGGACCCAGCCTCGAAGGACCTCTACGTGGACTCGGACGACATCTGGGAGGACCTGCCCTGGACCGAGGACGAGATCCCGAACTGGTGGAAGCGCCACTGGCACGCACGCATCACGGACCTGATCGACCAGCACGAGCCGGACCTCCTGTACTCCGACGGCTCGATGCCCTTCGAGGAATACGGCTACTCGGTCGTCTCCCGCCTCTACAACACCAGCATCCGGCGCAACGGCGGCAGCAACGAGGCCGTCTATTTCTCGAAGCGCGAGCGCGACAGCGAGCAGGGCCTCTGCGTCCTCGACCGCGAGCGCGGCGTCCTGGACGACATCCTTCCCCGGCCGTGGCAGACCGACACCTGCATCGGCAACTGGCACTACAAGCGGGGCATGAAGTACAAGCCCCCGAAGATGGTCGTCGACATGCTGGTCGACATCGTGAGCAAGAACGGGAACCTGATGCTCAATATCCCGCTGCCCGCGAGCGGGATGCCCGACTACGAGGAGCTCGAGCTCATCGGGGACATCACCCAGTGGATGGCGGTGAATGGCGAGGGCATCCACGGCACGCGCCCGTGGAGGAAGTTCGGCGAGGGCGCGCCCGTACAGTCGGCGGACCAGGGCTCAAAGGCCTTCAACGAGGGCTCCAGGCGCCCATTCGACGCCTCCGACGTCCGGTTCACGACGAAGGGCGACGTCCTCTACGCCTTCGTGATGGGCCAGCCGGAGTTCCGCACCGTCATACGGTCCCTGGCGACGGACACGGCGCTCCAGGTCGGGAGGATAACGGCCGTCGAGCTCGTCGGCAGCGGCGCCAAGCTGGCCTGGACGCAGGACGCGACGGGGCTCTCGATCGGCGTCCCGGCCGACCTGCCTACGAAGCACGCGGTCGCGTTCCGGATCCGGGGTGCCTAGGACGCCGCGGTCCGGGACCGGTAGATCCCGCTGACGACGCCGAAGACCTCGTCGACCGACAGGGACTTCATGCAGACATTGTCCCTGCATGCCGTCTGCCTGTTGTTGAACGCGTTCACGCACGGGCTGCAGGCGATGCCGGCCCAGACCGCGTGGTTCCTCGGACCCGGGGCCGCGAAGAGGAGCGGCGTCTCGGGCCCGAACAGCGCGACGACGTCGACGGACGTCAGCGCTCCGAAGTGGGCCGGGCCGCTGTCGTTCGTGACCAGGACCTCGGCGAGCCCGAAGACGACGAGCAGCTGGCGCAGCGTAGTGCGCCCGGCGAGGCAGATGCTCCTCGGGGAGCCGACGGCGCGCGCTACACCCTCGACCATGGGGGCCTCCTCCGGGGAACCCGTGAATGCGACCCAGAGGCCGGGAAACGCGGCGAGGAGCCGGCGGGCGAGCTCCGCGTAATTGCCCTGGTCCCACTTCCTCAGGGGCAGGAGGTCGCCGGCGTTCGCGTTCAGGACGACGAGGCGGCCCCCGGCCGTGAGGCCTGCATCGGCGAGCATGCGCGCGACCTCGGCCTTCTCGGCCGGGTCGGGCAGGAAGACCGGCAGCGGCGGGCTTTCCGGCGGCACGACGCCGAAGGTCGGAAGCTTCCCGGGATCGGCATCGAGGGCTAGGACGAGGCTCGTGAAGGTCCTGCTCGTGTGCATGTGGGGATTGTAGAGAACGCGGTGTGTCATCAGGTCGCCCCTGTAGGGGCCCTCCCCGAAGAACACGTGGAACCCCACCCTCGTCCGGGCTCCCGTCAGGTAGGCGATCGCCGCCGAGAACCGGGCGAAGAACTCCATGTCGATGCATGCGTCGATCCCTAGCCGGCGGACCCGCGAGAGGGCGCCGGCGGCGCTCGACACCATGGCCCAGGCCGACCCCGTGCGCACGGTGTGGACGTTCCCCCGCGGCACGAGCCCGATCACGTCGACGATGAACCGGTTCTCCTCGAAGACGAGGAAGTGGACGTTCTCCCGGCCGACGCGCTCCACGGCGCGGCGGACAGCCTCGTGCGCGAGCACCGTCGAGCCCTGCTCGGCCAGCTTCAGGAAGAGGATGCTCCTGACCGGGCCCGCCCGTCGCCTGCCCAGGAGCCCGCCGAACCGGCGAAGGAGGGTCAGGACAAGGCAGAGGGGCGCCCCGGCCCGCCGGTCGAGCCACTGGAGAGTGCGCGCCTCGCTGCTGAATCTTTTCACGGTGTGGGTGCGGTTGAAGCCGTGTTCACTACGGGACGCGCGCCCACGGAGGCGAGTGAAATGCTCCGCCAAGTGGCATCGCGGCTGCTTCCCCCGGGAGGATGAGCCTCTCTCGCACCCGCGGCCTTCCCCTCGCGCTCCTCTGCGCGCTCGCGCTTGTCTCGCCGGCGCGGCGCTGCGCCGCCGCGGGGCGCACAACGGTGAAGGTGATCGTGCTGGCCGGCTTCGAGGTCGGGGACGACACGGGCGACGCACCGGGCGAGTTCCAGTTCTGGGTCGAGCGCGAGAGGCTCACCGAGCGCATCGACGTCGCAGGCGCGCCGCATCCCCTCTGCCGCAACGCCGAGGGCCTGTACGGGGATGTCGGCGGCAACACGCGGGACCCCCAGCTGACCCCGGTCACGACGAGCGAGCTCGTCATGGCGCTCTGCCTCGACCCCAGGTTCGACCTGACGCACACCTACTGGATAGTGGACGGCATAGCCGGGATCGACCCGGCCGCCGGATCGATAGGGAGCGCCGTGTGGGCCGAGAACGTCGTCGACGGCGACGCGCTCCGCGAGATCGACGAGTCGGAGGCGCCCCGGGGCTGGCCCTACGGCCTATTCGCCATAGGCACGGACGCGCCCGGCCGCCTGCCCACGGCCCAGGGAACCGCCGGCGGATGGGGCGGGGCGAAGCTGGAATACACGATGGCCTACCCGCTCAACAGGAAGCTGGCGCGCTGGGCCTATGAGACCTCGAAGGCCGTAGAGCTGGGCGACTCCCCGAGCCTGAAGGCCTGGCGCGCGAGGTACTCCGGGTACCCCCTTGCGATGCTTCCCCCGCACGTGATGATGGGCGACGCCCTAGGCTCGGTGCGCTACTGGCACGGGCCCAGGCGCACCCAGTGGGCCCGCGACTGGGTGAAGGCGTGGACACAGGGCTCCGGGACCTTCGCGACCACCTCCATGGAGGCCCAGGACTACGTCGGCACCCTCACCCGGATGGCGGCGAAGGGGTTCCTCGACATCAACAGGGTCATGGTGATGCGGACGGCGAGCAACTATTGCATGCCGCCCCCGGGGCAGGACGTGACCTCGACAATCGGCGACGAGTCGCTGGGCACGAGCGCCGCCCTCGAGGCCGCCTACCGGACCGGCGCGGCGGTGGCGCACGAGCTCCTCGCGAACTGGCCGAAGTACGAAAAGACGACCCCGGGAGGCTGACCGCACCGCCGGCGGATTTTTCATTGCGGCCGGGCGGGAATTGGGCGATGAGTATGGGGTCTAGCGCGAACACGATCGCGACCGGACAACCAAGTACGACACCCATGCCCTTCGGACAACGAGGCTTCATCGCCATGCGAAAAGCACCCCCGTCCACCCTCGCCGGTCCGCGGGTTTTCCATTCATGGGAAACCGCGGAGGCGAAGTGGCGCCCCTGAAGTCACCGGGCCCCCTCGCGGGACCCCTCGCCGGAAACCCCGACGGATTCGCCGCGGCCAAGGCCGCGGGCGCAAGGATCGTCATGGTCACAGCCTACGACACGTGGTCGGCGCGCCTCCTCGCCGATTCGCCGGTCGACTGCATCCTCGTCGGCGACAGCGCGATGATGGTCGTCCACGGCGACAAGGACACGCTCGGGGCGACGCCGGAGCTCATGGCGATGCACACCCGCGCGGTCAGCCGCGGCGCGCCGGGCAAATTCATCGTGGCCGACATGCCCTTCCTCGCCGCGCGAAAGGGCGAGGCGCACGCGCTTGATTGCGCGGCGCTCCTTCTGCGGTCGGGGGCCCACGCGGTGAAGATCGAGGGGGCGCAGGGGCACACCCACGTGATCAGGCACCTCGTCGAGTCCGGGATACCCGTCATGGGTCACCTGGGGCTCACGCCGCAGTGGGTGCGCGGCCTCGGAGGATTCAAGGTGCAGGCCCGGGATGCCGCGGCCGCGGGCCAGTTGAGGGAGGACGCCTCGGCCCTGGAGCAGGCGGGGGCCTTCGCCCTCGTCCTCGAATGCATCCCCAGGGGGCTCGCAGCCGAGGTGACTTCGGCACTCAGGATACCGACGATCGGCATCGGGGCCGGCGCCGGCTGCGACGGCCAGGTCCTGGTCCTCCACGACATGCTCGGGCTAAACCCCGGCTTCAGGCCCCGCTTCGCCCGGCCCTTCGCCGACGGGGCCGCGCTTGTGCGCGGCGGTGCAGCCCGGTTCGCTGAGGCCGTCCGCCTCGGCGAGTTCCCGGCCGAGGAGGAGGGATTCTAGCCATGGCGCATGTCTCCAGGTCGCTTGAGGACTGGCGGGGCGAGCGCGCCGCGATGGTCCGCCTGGGCCAGAGCGTGGGCTTCGTCCCCACGATGGGGGCCCTCCACGCCGGGCACCGCTCCCTCCTCGAGAGGGCGCGCGCCGAGAACGACCGCGTCGTCCTCAGCATCTTCGTGAACCCTTCCCAGTTCGACGACCCCGCCGACCTAGACCGCTATCCCCGAACGCTGGACGCCGACCTCGGGCTTGCCGCGGGTCTGGCCGACAACGTGCTGGTTCCAGACCCGAGGGAGATGTACGCCGACGGCTACCGCTACCGGGTCTCCGAGCACGGCCTTAGCGGCCGCCTTGAGGGCGCGCACCGGCCGGGACACTTCGATGGCGTCCTAACCGTGGTGCTGAAGCTCCTAAACCTGGTCCGCCCCGACCGCGCCTACTTTGGCGAGAAGGACCGCCAGCAGCTCGACCTCGTCGAGGGAATGGCCCGTGCGCTCTTCCTGCCGGTCGAGATCGTCCCCTGCCCCACCGTGAGGGACCCCGACGGCGTCGCCCTGAGCTCGAGGAACCGCAGGCTGTCGCCCGCCGCCCGCGAACGGGCGGCGGCGTTCCCCCGGATCCTGCGCGGCGCGGCGGGCGCGGCGGAGGCGGCCGCCGCGCTCGGGAATGCGGGCTTCGGCGTGGACTACGTGGAGGACCAGGGCGGCGTGCGCCTCGCCGCCATCCGCATCGAGGACGTCCGCCTGATCGACAATGTCCGGCTCTAACATAGCCTTCGTCCTCACCGGATCCATCGCGGGCTACAAGGCCTGCGACGCGATCTCGCGGCTGGTGCAGAATGGACACCGGGTCCGCGCGGTCGCCACCGAGTCCGCGCTGCGCTTCGTGGGCGAGGCGACGCTCGAGGGGCTCACCGGCGAGCGGGTGCTGAAGGGCCTCTTTGATCCGGGGGCCGCGCTCGAGCACATCCAGCTCACCCGTTGGGCCGACGCAGTCGTCGTCTGCCCGGCCACGGCCAACACGATCAACCGTTTCGCCGCGGGCCTCGCCGACGACCTTGCCGGCGCGCTTTTCCTGGCGCACGACAGGTCGAAGCCCTTCCTGGTGGCGCCGGCCATGAACCCGGCGATGTGGACGCATCCCGCCACCCAGGAATCGGCGGCGAGGCTCGCGGGCTGGGGCGTCCGGTTCATCTCCGTCGGCGAAGGCCGCACGGCTTGCGGCGAGCTCGGCGAGGGAAGGCTCGCGGAGCCGCCTGACATCGTGGCGGCAATCGAGGCCTCGCTGGCGCGCCCTTCCAGGCGCATGCGCGTGCTTGTCACGAGCGGCGGCACGGCCGAGCCGATCGACGGGGTCCGCGTGCTGACGAACGCGAGCACCGGGCGTACCGGCACGGAGATCGCGGGCCGCATGGCGAGGGGCGGCCACGAGGTGGTTATCCTGCGCGCGCGCGGCTCGTCGCCCGCCCCGGCCGGCTGCCGCGACGAGGCGTTCACGTCGTTTGCCGAGCTGGACCAGGCCCTCGGGCGAATCCTTTCCTACGGGCGCTTTGACGCCGTCGTCCACGCCGCCGCGGTCAGCGACTTCGGCGTCGAGGAGGTGCTTGACGGAGCGACGGGGCGCCCGACTGCGCCTGGAAAGCTGGGCTCGGGCTCGGCGCCCGTCATCCGCCTGAGGCCTAACCCTAAGCTCGTGGACGGCCTGCGCTCGCGCAGCCTGAATGGCTCGGTCCGCATCGTGGCGTTCAAGCTGACCCGCGGCGAGGACCGGGACGGGGCGCTGCGCGCCGTCGGCTCCCTCCTCGCCCATTCCGGGGCCGACCTCGTGGTCCACAACGACCTCGCGGAGCGGGAGGGGCCGGACGCCTTTCCCTCGACTATTCATTTCCCGGACGGGAGCGCCCCCGAGCGTTGCGCGACAAGGCGCGAACTCGCGGACGCCCTTGAGCGCATCCTCTCCGGTCTTCCCGCGGAAGCCGCAGTTCCCGCCTGACCCGCCGATGCTCCTCTGCCTCGACATCGGAAACACCCAGATCCACGGCGGCGTGTTCGGCGGGGACGCGCTCCTCTGCCAGTTCAGAAAGTCGACGCAGCCCCTCGGGTCGACGGACGAGATCGGCATCTTCCTGGTCTCGGTCCTGCGGGAGAACAGGGTCGACCCCGGCGCGGTCGACCGCGTGGCCCTCTGCTCGGTCGTCCCCGCGGCGCTGCACCCGGTCCGCGGCGCGAGCAAGCAGTACTTCGGGTGCGAGCCCTTCGTGCTCCAGGCCGGGGTCAAGACGGGGCTCAGGGTGCGCTACCGGAACCCGCTGGAGGTCGGCGCGGACAGGATCGCCGGCGCGGTCGCGGCCACGCAGAGGCATCCGGGGCGCAACCTCATCGTCGTCGACTGCGGCACGGCAACGACCTTCGACGTGGTCACGGCGGCCGGCGACTACCTAGGCGGGGTCATTCTACCCGGCATGGGAGTCTCGGCCGAGACGCTGGCAAGCCGGACGGCCAAGCTTCCCCGCGTCGAGATCGCCCGGCCCGAGACGATCCTCGGGCGCTCGACGGTCGAGAGCATCCAGTCCGGCCTCTACCACGGGCACGCCGGGGCCATCCGTCACATCGTGGACGGGCTGGCGAGGGAGGTGTTCGGCGGCGAGGCCCCGCGCGTGGTGGGCACCGGCGGCTTCGCGCGGATGCTCGAGGAGGAGCGGCTCTTCGACGAGATCGTGCCCGAGCTCGTGCTCCTGGGGCTCAGGCATGCGGACGCCCTCAACCGCGATGTCGCCGTGAAGGGCTAGGGCGCGGGCGCCCAGTCTTGTGGAAACCGTTGGGCTCCATTGGAGTCTACCTTTTAGTGAAGGTTGTCATCCTCATCTGCTATTTCGCGACCTGGGCGTTCATCCCGCATCTCCTGCTGCTCAAGAAGCGCCCCTCGGCCACGCTCGCCTGGCTCTGGGCGATCGTCTTCATCCCCTTCGTCGGCGCGCTGTTCTACTTCGGGTTCGGCACCGACCGCCTGAAGCGCCGACGCATCAAGCGCCGTAGCCTCTACTCGGCGCACGCCAGCCGCCACGGGGTGCCCGCGATCGCGACGGACGACGTGACCGCCGCGCACCTTGGCAGGCTGCCGCGGCGCGACCGGCAGTTCCTGCAACTCCTTTCCAGGATCAACCAGCTTCCCGTAAGCTCAGCCGGCAGCCTGCACGTCCTGCGCGATGCGAAGGAGTTCTACGCCGCGCTCGAGGCGCGGATCGCCGGCGCAAGGCACCACGTCCACCTGGAGGTCTACATCTGGAACGCCGACGAGACCGGCGGCAGGTTCCTCAAGCTCCTGGCGGACGCCGCGCGCCGGGGGGTCATCGTGCGCCTGCTCCTCGACGGCGTCGGCTCGCACGCCTTCGCGGAGAGCCTGCTGCGGGACTACATCGGGGCCGGGGGGCATTTCTCGTGGTTCCAGAGCCTGGACCCGAAGCGCAACCGCTTTTTCCTCAATCTCAGGAACCACCGCAAGCTCCAGGTCATCGACGGCACCGCGGCCTTCGTCGGGGGGATGAACATCGGCCGGGAATACGAGGGCCTCGACCCGGCGCTCGGCCACTGGCGGGATGTCCAGGTGGAGGCCGACGGATCGGTGGTGCACGAACTCCAGGACGTGTTCGCCGACGACTGGTTCTTCGCAACGGGCGAGAGGATCTCCGCCCCGGCCTACTTCCCCGAGTCGCACGTCCACGCGGGGTGCCTCACGCACGTCGTCCTCGGCGGACCGGACCGCCGGAATGAGCCGATAAGCAAGTCCATCGTCAGCCTGCTCAACGAGGCCAGCGACCGTGTCTGGATCGCCACCGGTTACTTCGTGCCGGACGACATCATCCTCGCCGCACTGGAGCTCGCGGCAAGCCGGGGCGTCGACGTGCGGCTCCTAATCTCGGAGAAGAACGACCACCCGTGGCTCGTCGTCGTCGGGCGCTCCTACTACGGGCAGCTTCTCGCCGCCGGGGTGCGGATCTTCGAGTACTCGGTCGGCATCAACCACGCCAAGATCATGCTGGCCGACGACCGCTGGGCCATGATCGGCTCCGCGAACCTGGACTACAGGTCCATGCGGCTCAACTTCGAGCTCAACCTGCTCGCCTATTCGGCCGACAAGAACACCGAGCTCGCGCGGATCCTCGAGCACGACTTCTCGCTGTCCCTGCAGATAGACCCGGCCGCCTTCGCCGCCCGCCCGTTCCGGAGGAAATTCGCGGAGGCCGCGCTGCGGCCCCTTTCCCCCATGCTCTAGGCGGCGCCGGTCACGACGTTGTCGTGACCTTGACCTTGTCGAAGGCCTCCTGGGCCCGCTGCCAGGCCTCGTCGACCTTGTCCTTCTCCTGGTTCCAGGTGTCGGGCGTCGCGCGGGCCGCCTCCTCGATCATGGACTTCAGGTAGGCCTGGGAGTCGTTCATCTCCTTCATCGCGAAGTCCCAGTCCTTTGTGTCCGCCGTGGAGGGCATCGAGGCTCGCTTGGCGGTCAGCTCGGCGACCTGGCTGGCCAGCATGCCCTGCAGGTTCGCTGCCCCTGAGGCGAAGGCGGCCCGCTGGTCGTAGGTGAAGTCTTTGATCGCGACCCAAGACGCGGCGGCCTGGTCTGAGACGGACTGCACCGCGATAGGCACGTTCTGCGCCGGTCTGGCGATGGGGACGGCCTGCTGGGCGGGAACCGGCTGCTGGACGGCGACCGCCCGCGCGGGCGCCGGGGCCGCCTGGGCCTGGTCCTGCGCGGGCTTGTTGCCTCCGGAGCAGCCGGCCAGGAGGATCGAGGCAAGGCCGGCGGTCAGGGCGAGCGCGGCATTGGGAAGACGTGTTTTCATGGGGTTGATTCTATTCTCCGGAATATGTCGCTTCCGGCGGCGGGTTTAAATGGGGACTTGACCCCAATGGGACAGTAACCCCCGGCCTCGCCCGGTTCCCTCTGCGGCGAAAGGTTTGACGCTTCAAGGCAGCGCGCAGAGCTTTCCGGCGACACACCCGTCACGAATGAAGGAGCCCACGCGAGAGGAGCGGGAGCTTAGGTGCTTCCGCAAGCGCAGGTACCGCAGCCAGGGCGACGCGCTGGACGCGGCGCTTGTCGCCGGCTTCGAGCGCCAGCGCAAGGCCTACCAGTGCCCCTACTGCAAGCAGTGGCACCTGACGACAGTTGCGTGATTTCGCCCCGGGGCCCCCACGCCGGGCTCGACCCGGGGGCCGCGCGGGTCCAGAAGAGGGGCGTCAACTGCCAGGCCCCCAAACAACCCCCCCGACACCATGGATATCACCCGTCGCGACGTGCTCAAGGCGATGGCCGGCTCGGCCGCCCTCGCCGCCCTGCCCTCCCTCGGGCGCTCCGAGGACGCGAAGACCGTCCCAGCAGCCCAGGCCGCAGCCGATCCCTCAGGCTCGTTCAGGCATTCCGCGTGCCGCTGGTGCTACCAGAAGATGCCGCTGGAGGACCTGGCCATCGGCGCGAAACGGATCGGCGTCGAGTCCATTGAGCTGCTTGATCCGGCCGACTGGCCCGTCGTCCAGAAGCACGGCCTCACGTGCGCCATGGCGAACGGGGTCACCAAGATCACGGAGGGCCTGAACCGGACCGAGCATCATGCCGTCATGGTCCCGGGGATGATCGAGCGCATCGGCGCCTGCGCCGACGCCGGGCTTCCCAATGTCATCTGCTTCTCGGGGAGCCGCGGCGGCATGGATGACGAGGTCGGCCTCGCCAACTGCGCAGCGGCGCTTAAACAGATCGTCGGCGAGGCGGAAAAGCGCCGGGTCACCGTCTGCATGGAGCTCCTGAACAGCAAGATCAACCACCCCGACTACATGTGCGACCACACGGCGTGGGGCGTGGAGCTCGTGAAGCGGGTCGGATCCGAGCGCTTCAAGCTGCTCTACGACATTTACCACATGCAGATCATGGAGGGGGACGTGGTCCACACAATCCGGGAGAACCACGGGTACATAGCCCACTACCACACGGGCGGCGTCCCGGGGCGCCACGAGATCGACCAGTCCCAGGAGCTCAACTACGCCGCGATCGCCCGCGCGATCAAGGAGACCGGGCACCGCGGTTTCGTGGCCCAGGAGTTCATCCCGGTGCGCGATCCCATGACGTCTCTCGCCGAGGCGGTCGCCATCTGCACGGTCTGACCGGGCGGCGCCCCCGCTCATTTACGTTCGTCTCGCGGCGGTCCGTCCGGTAGGACGGGGGCATGATACTCGACTTCGCCGCGCTCCCCACCCGAAACGCCTACCAGTGGATGGTGAGCACGATCCTGCCTAGGCCCATCGCCTGGGTCTCGACGACGTCGCCCGACGGCCGGACCAACCTGGCGCCTTTCAGCTTCTTCCAGGGGGTCACCGCGAACCCGCCCACGCTCATGTTCGTCCCGGTCAACGACCGCGACGGCGCCAAGAAGGACACCGTGCGCAACATCGAGCTTGTCCCGGAGTTCGTCGTGAACCTCGTGCCGCACGCGCTGGCCCCGGCCATGAACGACACGGCCGCCCTCCTGCCCTACGGGGAGAGCGAATTCTCGACGTTCGGCGTCGAGCCGGCAGCGTCCCTCAAGGTCAGGCCCCCGAGGGTCGCCGCGTCGCCCGTGGCGTTCGAGTGCGTCCTCGACCGGATTGTCCACATCGGCGAGGGCCCCCTGGCCGCGAACGTGGTCTTCGGGCGCATCGTCTGCGCGCACATTAGTGACGGCGTTCTGGGCCCCGGAGGGCTGCCCGACGCCGCGAAGCTGGACCTTGTGGGCCGCCTGGGCGGCGAGGACTACGCCATGACGCGGGACACCTTCAGCCTGCGCCGGCCAGACCGGTGAAGCTGGCGCGCGACGCCGACCGCTCGCGCAGGGCATCGTAGATCGGCCTGTCCCCCATCGCCTCGGCGATCCCGTAAGCGGCGAAGCAGCTGACGAGCAACGGGAGCATGAACGCGTACTGCCCGGTGAGCTCGATCATGAGGACGATCCCCGTCAGCGGCGCCCTGACGGCCGAGGTGAACAGCGCCCCCATGCCTATGACGGCGAAAGTCTCCGGAAACGCCGCCAGGCCTGGGAGGAACGCGTGGACGCCCGCGCCCAGCGACAGGCCCCCGAGGGACCCCAGGACAAGAAGCGGGGCGAAGAACCCGCCGGCGGCGCCGGACCCGTAGCTCACCAATGTCAGGAAGAAACGGACCGCGATGAACACAATCATCCATTTGACCGCGATCCCGCCGTTTACCGCCTTCTCCGAAAGGAGGGCCCCGGAGCCGCTGATCTCGGGGTAAAACCAGGCCGCGAGGCCCACAACCGCGCCGGCAAGCGCGCCGACCGCAAACGGGGGCCAACGGTTCAGGCGCTCGAAGAGGTCGAGGCTCGCGAGGAGCGACCGGTTGAAGAGCACGCCGGCGAAGCCGGCAAGGACCCCGATCAGGGCCGCGACGGGAAGCGCGTGCAGCGTCGGGGCCGCCATGCCATGGAGCGCGAACACGGGGGTCTCCCCGGTCACGACGCGGCAGACCACGTCGGCCGTGACGGACGCGAGGAACGCGGCGACGAAGACGACCGGCGTGAAGCTGCCGGTCAACTCCTCCAGCGCGAAGATGAGGCCGGCCAGCGGGGCGTTGAAGGCGGCCGCAAGTCCGGCGGCGGCGCCGGCGCTTATGAGCGCCTTCCTCTCGCCCTCGCCCTGCTTCACGCGAAACCAGGTCGAGACCATGAGCCCCGTCGCCCCGCCCATCTGGACCGTGGGGCCCTCCCTCCCCAGGGTCAGGCCCCCGCCGATCCCGGCAATACCCGCAAGGAACTTGACCGGGATCACGCGCTTCCAAAGGAGCTGCTTGTGGCCCATGACCACGGACTTAAGGTCGGGAATCCCGCTGCCGGCCGTCTCCGGCGCGAAGCGCCGCACGAGCCAGAGACCGATACCGCTGCCGATTGCGCCGAGCCCGACTGCAGCGATGAGCCCCTCCCAGCGCGGCAGGCGCTGGATAAGCCCAATGCGCCCTAGCTCGCAGGACTGGAGCGCGATCCGGAACATCGAGGCTATGAGGCCGGCGACAAGGCCGACGACGAGGGCCTTCGGCAGGATGTGGCGGCGTTTGACCTCCACCGACTGGAGACCTGAGACCGGGGCCACGGGATCGCTCATGAGGCGTAATCGTCGCCTTCGCGGGACGGCGGGTCAACCCAGCATGCTCCCCGCCGCGGGCCGGCGCGGACCGGGACCCCTAGTGAGAGGACCGGTGGTCGTGAACCCTCGGCGAGCCGCCCTTCTTCCCGCCGCCCGTAAGCTTGTTGACGGTCGCCCAGGCCCGGGCCTCGGCCGTCTTGACGTCGACTCCCCTCTTCTCGTAGCCCGCCTCTATGTGCCCAGCCTGCCTCTTCTGCTTTCCCGTGTATTTGGATTTGTCGCCTTGTGGCATGGTTTGCCCTTTGGGCGTTGGACAGAGGCGCCCGCGGCCGGTTCCCGCCGTGGGCGCGCTATTCGGACTCCATGAATTCGCAGAGCGAATAGACCTCGACGCCCAGCCTCTCGAGCCGGGCCGACCCGTTGAGCTCGGGCAGATTCACTATCGCGCCCACCTCGCGCACGGTGCAGCCGAGGCGCTCGAACAGCTGGACGGCCGCGCAGAGCGTGCCTCCTGTCGCGATCAGGTCGTCCATGAGGAGCACATTGGACCCCTTCGGGGCGGCGTCGGCGTGGATCTCGAGGATGCTGCTCCCGTATTCGAGCTGGTACTCGGCGTGGATGGTCTCCCCGGGCAGCTTTCCCTTCTTCCGCACCATGACGAGGGGCTTCGCGAGCGCGTAGGCGAGGACGCCGGCCGGGATGAAGCCGCGGGCGTCCAGGCCGGCGATGATGTCGATCGGCTTTCCCCTGTAGTGCGCGATGAACATGTCCATGGCCGCGCGGAAGCCCTCGGGCTGGCGCAGGAGCGAGCTCACGTCGCGGAAGCGGACGGGCGGGAGGGGCCAGTCCGGGATGGTCCGTATCATTGACTTGATGTTCATGGTTCGGGCGGCGCCGGGTCAGGCAGGCGGCTACGGGACACTACGCCCAGCGGGCATCCGGCGCCGGTCAGAGGATCGGGGCATTGTTCTGGAGATTCCCGATCATCTCCTTGAACCGCGGGTCGTCCTGCAGGGGACGGCACGAGTGACGAAGGGCATAGATGTTCACCCCAAACGGAACGTGGAGCAGCCGGGAAAACTCCGCCAGCGCCCGGTCCTTCTCCCCTGCCCACATGAGCGTATAGGCCCCGTTCTCCGAGATTCCCGGCCCGATGACCGCATCGCGGGACTCGGGAAGTAGATCGGATGCCTTCTGCATGCTGGCCAGCGCCTCGTCCTTTTTCCCGAGGATCGCCTGCACCATGGCGATGTCACCCCATAGTTGCGCGTTGCGGGGCTGGCTCACAAGCACCTGCCTCATTGAAGCCAATGCCTCGCCGGCCCGAGTCCGAGCCGCCGCCATGTCCCCGGCCTCTGCGAAGATCTCGGCGGCCCCGGCGTCCTGGTTCCACCCCGGGTTTTGCGAGAAACCGTCGAGAAAGCGCAGCTCGTGGTCGTCGCGGATGAACTCGGGCCAGTCCGCCAAGGCGGCCGCAACGCCCTTCTTCATGAACAGAAGGAACTTCCTGTCCTTTTCGGCAACCGTGCGGCTCACCAGCGCTCGGAACTCGTCGGTCGAGCCATTTGCCGAGAAGGCGTTGAAGGCGAATACAGCGGCCTGCAGCAGGTCGTCCGGGTGCTCCGTGCAGAATTTCCGGTTTTCGGCCAGGACCTCATCGAACTGGCGCGTTGCGGCCAGCGTGTCGAGAAGGCTGGACTTGTAGCTGAAGTTCGCGGGGTCGAGCTTCACCGCAAGCCGCAGGTTGGCTATGGCGTCGGCCATGCGTCCCTGGCGCCGCTGGATCAGGCCCAGCGAGGCGAAGACAATGGGGTCGTTTGGCCGGAGCTGCTCAAGCCGCATGTACTGCTCGGTCGCGCGCGCGTAGTCGCGGTGGGCGTAGTAGTAGTAATCACCCTCGCCCTCGATGACGACGGGATCGTCCGGCGCAAGGCGCACGGCCGTATCGATCGCCTCCTTCGCCAGCCGGACCTGGTCCTCCGTCTGCGCGTCACCGAAAACCGCGAAGGCCCTTCGGGAGCCCAGCTCGGCCCATGCCTGCGCGAAGTTTGGGTCGAGGCCGACCGCCGCATCAAGCAGCTCCATCGCCTTCTTCTCCTGCATAATGTCGCCCCCGGCGCGAATCTGGCGCGCCTTAAGGAAGTCGTCATAGGCCTCCGTGTTCTCGGTGGGGCGGCGTGCGAGGAGAACCTTCGTCTCCGGGGAAAGGACGGTTTGCAGCGCGTCGGCTATCGACTGGGCAAGCTCCCCCTGGATGGCAAAGATATCGTTCAGGTCGCGGTCATACGCCTTGGCCCAGACGTGCTCGTCCGTGCGTGCGTCGATGAGCTGGCCGGTGACGCGGACCTTGTTGCCCTCCCGGCGCACGCTGCCCTCGAGCACGTAGGCGACGCCGAGCTCCCTGCCGATCTGCTTGATGGACTTCGTCGTGTCGCGGTACTGCATGACGGAGGTGCGGGAGACGACATGCAGGTCCTTTATGAAGGAAAGATTCGTCAGCACGTCCTCGTGAACGCCGTCCGAGAAGAACGCGTTGTCTTTCTCCTGGCTCATGTTCTCAAAGGGTAGCACGGCGATCGATTTCGGGTCCACCGCGTCTGCCGGCGCACCTGCGGCTGCAGGGACCGCCGAAGCCGGCGCCGGGGCGGCCACGGGGGCAGGCGGGCGCCGCATGATGAGGATGGTGGCCGCGGCCGCGACAACGAGGGCGGCGATGCCCCCCGCGACAAGCTTTCGACTGCCCGGCGGTCGCGGCACGGACCCTGTCTGGACCCGGGGCGCGTAAGCCGGGCTCTTGCCCGGCGACTCCAGCATGCGCTTCACCTGGTCCACGAACTGGGGCGTCGGGAGCGAGCCCGGAAGCCGCACCCACTGGACCCTCAGGAACTCGGCGGGCACGACGGCCGCGCCCTCCGGCGTGTCGTCGATGACGACCGGCGTAAGGAAGGGCACACCCTCGGCCATCAGGTGCGTGCGCTCCACCGCGAGCTTCCACTCCAGCCGGAAATAGCCCTCGCCGCGCGCCTGGGTGCGCGCCGAGATGATCGGCATGAAAAGCGCGCACTCCTTGATCTGCCTGCGGATCGCCTTGTCCCAGACGTCGCCGCCGCGCAGCTCGCTTTGGTCAAACCAGACCTCGGCGCCCTGGCTGCGTAGGGCGTCGGCAATGCGCTGGGCCCCCGCCGAATCCTCGCGCGCGTAGCTTAGGAAGACCGCCCGGTGGCTTGGGGCGTCGTCGATGCCTGAAGTTGTGCTGGGCATTGCCAGCCAAAGGCTACCGTTATGACACGGCCAATCCAGCCAATAAACCGCCGCCGCTGCACCGACGGATTTCACCGTCGCGCCTTGGACATTGACAGGTGGAGCCAGCGGTCGGTCACATGGTCCCAAGCATGAGCCCCGAGTCCGAAATACCCCTTTTCCACGTGGTGGGTTTTTCGGGGCACAGGCAGATAGCGGACCTCCCGGGGCTCGCCGTGGCCATCGCGGACGCCCTGGTGTCCCTGAGAAAACAGGCGCACGGCGAGTGGCTCGGCCTCTCCTCGGTCGCCGAGGGCGGCGACCAGCTCTTCGTCGAGCAGGTCCGGGCGCTCGGGCTTGCCTGGCATGCCATCCTTCCCCTTCCCAATGCGGAGTTTGCGAAGGACTTCACGCCGATTGAGTGGGCCGCGGTGGAAAGGACCCTCGAGCACGCGGAGCACGTGAGGGTCATTACCGAGAACGGTTCCCGCGAGGATGCCTACCTGGACTGCGGGATGGCGACCGTCGACGGCGCCGACGTGCTCCTCGCGGTATGGGACGGGGAGCCCGCCCGCGGAAAGGGGGGCACGGCCGACGTTGTCTCGTACGCGAGGACGCTCGGCAAGCCGCTGGTCCTCATCGACGCGAACACGTTCGAAGTGAGCCGAGAGAACCTCGGCAACCTCGAGCGGACCGACACGAGCCTCGCCAAGCTGAACAGGCTGCTCCCGACGCCGGTCGGGGAATTCGGGAACCCCTTCAAGGCGCCGGAGGCGATTTTCGCCTTCCAGCAGAAGTGCGACCATGCCGCGAGCAAGGGCGCCCCCCAGTTCCGGCGGCTGATCGTCCTGACGGTGCTCCTTCACGTCGCAGCTACGTTGATCGCGGCCGCGGCCCTCTCGTTCGAGGTGCACTTCGCGATCGTGCCCTGGCTCAAGCTCCTCTGCCTCTCGGGCGCGCTCGGGGTCGCCCTCCTGCTGCGGCACCACCACCACTCGCACCACAACTGGGTGCGCTGCCGGCTCGCGGCGGAATTCTGCCGCTCGTTGCTGGCCACCTGGGGCCTCCCCCGGGCCTCCCCCCTATTCGAGGACCTCGACCTGCCTGAGATCCGCGGGCTGTCCCGCTCGCTGCACATCCTCCACAGCCGCTCGGCGAACACCCAGCCGGTGCCGATCGACGAGTTCAAGGCCATCTACGTCGAGAAGCGCATAGACGACCAACTCGGGTATTTCCGCCGCCAGGAGTCGCGCGCGCTTCCGATGTTCAACCGCCTTAAACTGGGCTTCTGGATCGCGACGATCCTGGCGCTCATCAGCACGCTGGCCTACGCCGTCTGCCACACGGCCCATGTCGAAGTGCCCCTGGAGGTGAGAGAAACGGTGTTCTATTTCCTCCCGATCTCCCTTCCCATCATCGCGGCGGCCCTGATCTCGCTGATCTCGATCAACGACCTCCAGCGGCGCGTCGCGCGGTACCGGGAGATGCAGCTCATGCTAGAGGAGAGCCGCAAGCGGGTGGCCTACTGCCAGACATGGAACAGCCTCGAGCGGGTCGTCCTGAAGACGGAACGGGCGCTCCTGCAGGAGGTGATCGAGTGGCACTCGCTGACAAGCTTCGCCGAGTCGCATTAGGCGGACGCAAACGGGGCCACCGAGGGTCTTTGCGGAATGGGAATGCGCACCTTGATCTCCGTGCCTCCATCCTGCGCGGACGTCAGCTCGATGGCGCCGCCCGCATGGCTCACACGCTCGCGCATTCCAAAAAGCCCCAGGCTGCCCCTTCCGTTTTGTGCGACGGGAGGCGATTCGGGGTCGAAGCCCACCCCGTCGTCCTTGATTACCAGCTGCACAATGGAGTCCGGAAAGGTCAGGTTCACGGCGACATTGTGTGCGCCGGCGTGTTTCTCGACGTTCCTGAGTGCCTCCTGGAAGATGCGGTAGAGCGTCAGCTCGTTGCCGGCGCTGAGCCGCGAGGTCATTGGGGCGCTGGCCAACTTGACTGACACGCCCGTCCGGCCCGCAAACTCGGTTCCGGCATCGCGCATCGCGGCGACGAGGCCCAGCTGGTCCAGCACATTGGGCCGAAGGTTGTGCGCGACGCGCCCCACCTCCTCCACCGTCTTGCCCGCCATGTCCCGGAGCATCGTCGCCTCCCCCATCGCGGTCCCGTCATGCGCCGACAGGCTTGCGACCAGGGCCTGGCTGCGGAAAACGATGGCGCAGAGGAGCTGGGTGATGCCGTCGTGCAATTCGAGGGCCACGCGCCCGCGCTCGTCCTCCTGGACCTGCACAACGCGGTGGGTCAGCTCCCTCATCAGCCCCTCGGCCTTCCTTATTTCCGTCAGGTCCGTCACCACAATGCCGAAGGTGGCGCCTTTGCTTCCGTTCTTCTTGGTCGAGCGGATGGATATTAGCACCGGCATGAACGAGCCGTCGCAGGCCAGCAGCACAGCCTGGAACTTGGCGCCGGACTGGCCGGCCGTCTTCAGGTTCGACCGCAGCAACGCCCGGTCCGCGGGCGAAAGGAAGCGGCGAAACGAGCTGCCCATCACCTGCTTGAGCGGGCACCTGACCATCTTGGCGAAGCAGCTGTTGGCGAAGAGAATCATCTTGTCGGTCGTGAGCGTCAGAGCCCCCTCGTTCATCGATTCGATGAGAAGGCGGTAGGCGTGCTCGGCGCCCTGCAGCGTGAAGACCTGCTGGCCCTGTTTGCCCGAGACCAGCAGCGTGTCGACCTCGCCCGCGCGAATGGCGCGGAGCGCCTCCTCCGCGTCGGCGAGGCGCACTTTGACCTCGGCGAGTTCGCGACCCGGCGCTGTCCGGGGGGCGCGTTGTCCCCGCATGGCGCTCACGACGCTATCTTGCCCGTTTCGATGGGGTCGCCCTCGCAGAACAGGCCGGTCGTATTCATCAGGTTGCCGATGAACCGGCGGACCGGCAGCGGGAACTCCTTGATGAGCGTCGGGGTGGCGATGATCTGCTTGTCGCGAGCAAGCTCGGGCTGCTGATAGACATCGATCACCTCCAGTTCGTATCTATCCTTCAGCTCCGCCTCGCAAAGCCGATAAACGTGGCGAAGGGCCTGTCGCGAGCGGGCGGTGGCCCCGGCCACGTAGAGCGTCAGGAAATGCCTTCCCTCGGGTCTCGTGGCTAGGGCCTTTTCCATGGCTCGTTTCGCACGGTTGGCCTTTGCATTTTTCAGGGTGAGTGCTCCGGTTAGACGGCAACTCGCAGATCCAGGCCGACGAGCACCTGATCCGTGTCGGAAAGGCTTCCGATGATCGTTCGCACGGGGGCCGGCAGCAATCGCACCACCGTCGGAATCGCCAGGATCTGGTCGCCTTTGGCCAGCTGCGGCTTCTTCAGCAAGTCGATCACCGTGATGCGGTAGCGGCCCTTGAGGTGGCCCTCGCAGATGCTCCTTAGGTTTGCGAGCGCAGCCACCGATTTGGGCGACTGGTCCATCACATAGAGCCTAAGCTGCCAAAACTTTTCAGGCAGGGCCTTGGAGGCGAAAGAGCGGGGCGGCGTCCTTCTTGTCTTCATACGTGCCGCCTCCCATTGCCGGATGTGATCAATGGGCGGGGCACCACAGCGACATCGGCCTGGCGCAGGCGACCCAATTCGTTCCGCTCGATGGTCAGCAGGCGGGTCTGCGTCCCGACCTGCTCGTCAATCTGCCGCAGTTCGTCGGCACTGGCTTCGTGCTCGGAGCGCAGGCCGCTGATCTGCCTCTCGAGGGCCGCGCGCGTGCGTTCAAGCTCGCGCTTGCGCCGGCCGGCTTCCTGCTGGCCGGCCAGTGCCGAGGCCTTCTCGAGCGAGGTCTGCGCCGCACGGGCCGAGCCCGTCAGGACCCCGCTGGGGCCGATGTAGGCGTCCACGAGGTCGACACCCCGTTCCGAGATAAGGAACTCGCGGATCTGGTTCGAGTGGGCCATGCCGCGGGCCTTGAGCACGTAAAGGACGCGGTTGCGCTCGCCATTGCCCTCGAAGTCCTGAAGCAAAATCCACGCGTCCATGAGCGAGGACATCGCGGCTTCGCTCTGCTGAAGCGCGTGGCCTCCTTGCGTCAGGCTGGTGAAGAGTGAGGTGACCTGCCCTGCCTTCAGATAGTCGATCAGGCGCGTCACCATCCCCTTGCCTTCGGAGCCCGATCCGCCGTCCATCAGGCTGGTAATCGGGTCTATGATGACGACGGAGGGCTTAAAGTCCTCGATTTCCTTGAATATCGTGGCCAGGTGCATCTCCAGGCCGTAGAGCGAGGGCCGCGCCGAGTGGAACCGGAGCAGCCCGCTCTTTACGAGCGGCTCCAAGCGCAGCCCGATCGAATGCATGTTGCGGGTGATCTGGTTGGGCGACTCCTCGAACGAGAAAAAGAGGGCCCGCTCCCCCCGCTGGCAGGCGGCCTGGGCGAAATTTGCGGCGATGATGGTCTTGCCGGTGCCTGGCGTGCCCGTGATCAGGATGCTGCTTCCGCGAAAGAAGCCCTGTCCGCCCAGCATCGCATCCAGCCTCTTGATGCCGGTGGCGATCCGTTCCCTCGAAACCTTGTGATTGAGGGCAAGCGACGTGATGGGCAGCACGCTGATGCCGTCGGAACCGATGAGGAACGGGAATTCGTTGGTGCCGTGCAGAGCCCCGCGGTATTTCACCACGCGCAAATGGCGCGTTGCGATCTGGTCATTGACCCGGTGGTCAAGAAGGATGACGCAGTCGGAAACGTACTCCTCCAGCCCGTGGCGGGTCAGCTGCTCGCGTCCGCGCTCGGCCGTGATGACAGCCGTGACGCCCTTGTCCTTCAGCCAGCGGAAGAGCCGACGGAGCTCGGCGCGCAGGACGATCTCGTTGCGAAGGCCGCCGAAGAGCGCCTCGAGCGTGTCCAGCACCACCCGCTTTGCGCCTATGGAATCAATCGCATAATTGAGCCGGACGAACAGGCCCTCAAGGTCATACTCTCCGCTCTCATGGACCTCGCCGGGCTCGATGTGGACGTAGTCGATCACGATCTTCTTGCGCTTGACGAGGCCCCCCAGGTTAAATCCGAGAGAGGCCACGTTTGCGTTCAGCTCCGGCTCCGTCTCCTCGAAGGCCATCAGCACTCCCGGCTCGTCGTAAAGCACCGCGCCGCGCACAAGAAATTCCGCCGCCATCAGCGTCTTGCCGCAGCCGGCGCTCCCGCATATCAGCGTCGGCCGCCCGCGTGGCAGTCCTCCTCCCGTAATCTCGTCAAGACCCCGAATGCCGGTGGGACACTTGGGCAGGAGTTCGGAATTGGGAACTGATTTGGTACTACGGCGTTTCATACTAAGGGAGTATCCCCACTTCGGCTCCACATAGACCATCCGTCCGCGCGCCTCGACTCATGGGGTCTTCACCCACCGGCCTTTGCAGCATAAGCGCCTGCGTTTCATCCGCATAGCCCGGCTTCCGCAGCATTCCTCGTGATGCGGAGTGCGAAGCGTTCCGGGGCTTGTCATGGACCGTCGACCTGCTACTCGTTCGCCTTTGGCTCAGGCGCGGCTTCGTCATCTTGCGCCCTCCGCGGACCCGTTTGCTGCGGGATTCCGGTCGTCAGCCCGTTGTAATCCGTGCGCCGGGGATGGATGACTACGACGCCCTTGCCCGTGATAACATATTCGCGGATGTCCTTGCTGTGGTTGCCGCCCCGCATCTTTATCACGACCATCACCTTTCGCAGCTGGCCGTCGATCTCCACATAGCGGAGCCGTAGGATGTCATCCGTGAGAAAGGAGATCGCGTAGTGGCTGAACGGCATGCCCGTGAACGTGTCCTCCACCTCGACGGTGCTGAGGATCGTGATCCCCGCGCCGGTCAGCGCGCCGATCATCCTGTAGAGCGACTCGCGAAAATCGGCCCTGAACCCCGGCGCCAGGGCCATCTCAAAACCGACCAGTGAGTCGATGACAAGGCGTCTTGCTCCCACCCTCTCTATGGCATCCAGGATCTCCTGCATCGTTTCGTCCACTGAAAGGTCGAGCGGCCGCAGGTACAGGGTCTCGAGTGTTCCCTTTTGTTCCGCCGCCTTCAGTTTCAGGCCGAACATGTCCGCCCGCCGTGTGTAGCCCTCAGGACGCTCCTCGAAGATGGCCATTATTCCCGACTCCCCCCGGCGCAGCCCTTCCGCGATGAACTGCGTCGCCAGGGTCGACTTGCCCGTGCCCGAGGGCCCGGCCACCAGCAGGCTGTCGCCTTCGAGGATGCCCCCACCCATCATCTTGTCCAGTTCGGGAACGCCCGTGGAAAGATACCGGCGCCGAACCAGCTTCTTTGTGTTGCCGGTCAATCCCAGCGTGCGAGAGAATGCATGCAGGCCGCCGTCGCCGATGCGGACCGTGTGCAATCCAGGCACCGTTTCCTGGCCGCGGAGCTTGATGATCTGCAGTTTCCGCACCACGGAATTCCTCTCCGACGTCTGCGACAGCCAGAAGATGCCGTCGACCATGGTGAATAGCGGATTGTCGCGAATCTCGTCCGCGAAATATTCGCCGACCAGAAACGTCGTGGCCTCCCAGCCGGTCAGGAACTGTGCAAGGCGGTAGGTGAATGACATCACCTCCGTGTCGGACCTTTCCCCACTCGCCTTGCGCGCAAGGGTGCGGAAGGAATCGATGACGACGAGACCCGCATTGGCCTCCTTCACCTGCTTCATGATCTCCTCCAGAACCGCGTTCAGGTCCTTTGTCATCGCCAGGTCGGACAGATTTATGAATCGGATGGCGCCGCCCAGCTTGGATTCGTCAAAGAATGAGAACTGTTGCTGATAGCGAAGCATCTTGAGGACGGGTTCGCCGAGAACGGTGAAATAGAGCGCCGGCCTGTCAGGCGTCGCGTTGGCGAAGGCGATCTGGTGCGCCATCGTGGTCTTGCCGCAGCCGGGCTCGCCCCCGATTATGTTGAAGGAGTATTCCAGGATTCCGCCGCTCAGGATTTCGTCGAGGCCGCGCACGCCCGTCGGGAGCTTGCGGATCGTGACCCGGGCCTGTTTTCCGGCGCCCTTCCTCGGCGATGCCGCGCCGGCTGTCTCAGCTCGTTTTCTCATAATTCGCCTCGGTCGCTGAAATCCGCCTCGTTCATCGAGGTTTTCGGCCAAATCTTTCCAAGCAGCCGCCACGTCAGGCTCGGGCCGAGATAAGCCACCAGCGAACCAAGCAGCTGGGCAAGCAAAGCTATCTTGCCTTCGAGTATCTCGTCCGGATCAAGATGCCCCCGGAGCGCCTCAAGGCCCTTCAACGACCCGTCCGCCATCATGTGCACCTCGCGCAGCCAGGGAACCTCCGCATCGGCCATCACGAGCGCGCGCGAAAGGAGAGACCTATAGCCTGCGATTCCGTAGAGCGTCGACAGCTGGGGACGCAGCCTTTCATTGAAACGAAAGTCGTCATGTGCGACCGACCCGTTGGTGTATTCTTCCGGCCTCTCGTAAACCATGAGATTCTTGGCGAGGCTGCGCATTCTTGGGGTGGCCCGGATCATCTGGGAGCGCATCTGCTCGTGCCTCTTGTTGGCCTTGGGCATATTCGCGGGCAGTTTCCTCTCTGGCGTCACGAGGAGGCGCAGCGGGGAATCAATAGTTTTTTGTGGCGGAAGTTTACTGTTCACTGGAAAAGGGCGCCTTATCGGTGAACATTCCGGGAGATTAGAACAGAACCGTGCGTTGGGCTATGGGGTGTTACCAGAAAAGAGTTTCGACGGGCGTTCTCGCGGCCGATGATCGGGCACAGCCCTCAATTAACCCGCTGACTGGGAATTGGATCCGAGAACCCTATGCGATCGCCTCGGTTTCCGGCGCATCAATTTCTACGGACAAAATCGTCAACTGAGGGGCCGGAGTGCCAGCCGCTTCAAATTGCAGCCGCGCGCGGGTCCGGGCCTGGCGCCCACCAATATTCGCCTCATGTTTGGCTGTTCCCGCGGCCCGCTGAAGGCGTTGCAGAAGCGAGACCCAAAATCTCATGGCCAAGCGTGGACTCCGGCCCGCCCCAGAATCCAATGGGAAGGCTTTCAAACCATGGATCCTTCACATTTGCGAGTCGTCGCGCGGAAGCACTAAGTCTTTCATTGAGAATAAATTGCCGGTTGACGCAGCAACCAAACCCGACGAGGGTCAATAACCGGGGTACCGAGGCGGCCCTTGGAATTCCCGACCAATAACTGCTCTCTCCTATCAGCAGCCCTTAGAACCCAAACGATGTTGACCCCAGTGGCCGAGGCGTCGAAAAAGCCGATTTCGCTGCGGCTCGAATTCGGCGTGGATTTTGAGTCAGCCCGGGCGACATCGGCAGCTGTTAGAATCTTCCTTGCAGGGCAAGGCGTGCCGAATGGTGAGCTGTTTTCATACGAGCTCTGCATGGCTGAGGCCTGTTACAACGCTATCGAATACGCGGAAAACCCGGCGACAAAGTCCAGGCCGTTTGCCGAGGTGGTGTTTACTCCAGAACAGATCGAGATGCGGGTGACAGACCGCACGGCAGGATTCGAAATGCCAAGAAACATATGCGCCCCCTCGCCAATGAGCGACCGCGGACGAGGACTCTTCATAATCCAGTCGGTCATGGACGAGGTTCAGTATCTGCGCAGCCCGAACGAAAATGTTCTGGTGATGAGAAAGAGGCGCCCCGCCTCGGCCGCATTGCCAATCGCCCTGCAAGCGGCCGGATAGAAGGAAGGATTCCAATGGGGACCGCTTGCCCGCGAGACCCGGTCCCGGCGGAGCCTGCGATAGCGACAAAAGTCGTCACGCTGATCCCGGCGTCCTCCTGACGTGCCCCAACCGCGACCTCGCGCGAATCCTGTGCCAGGGGCCGCGATCTCATCTTCGTTATGGCGGCCTACGCCGTCATCCACCTCGGATTCGGCCGGCATCGGTGCGCGTGCGGGCGGCGTCCCAAGAAGTCGCTACTTGAACCAACCCGTGACCATCTGGTAGGCGGGCTTGCCCTCGGCCATCAGCTTCCCGTCGGGACCATAGACCTTCAGCTGCGGCGTCGAGGGAAGGCTGTACTGCTTGGCAACGGGCGACTCCCAGTCGATGACCTTCACATCTGGCCTATTTATGTTCACAAGTACAACGGCTATGTCCTCGCGGCTCTCGTGCAGCTTCTCGATGTCCCCTGCTATCGCCCGGCACGTGGGGCAATAGGGGCTGTAGAAATCGAACACAGTGGTCTTTCCGGGCACGAGGTAATCGGTCAGGTTCACCTTCTGGCCGTTCGAGATGACCGGCGGCTTCAGTCCCTTTTCATGGATCCCGGCGGCCGAAAGAAAAACGGGGGCCGCGACAAGAAGCAGCGCGGCAAACAGGCGCCCCCGCCCAATCGCGGACGCCGATCCACGGGATCGTTTTGGGTCCAAGAGCACGGGCGGGGGCGCGCTGGGCCTTACCATCTGTGGGAATATGTTATCAGCACGAGGAACTTTGCGAAAAAGGCGTCCCCATGGCCGCCGGTCAGCGTGTCCGGATAACTCTGCGTGCGGTTCATGTATTCTGCCACGGGCACGTTGAGCGAAAGCGAGTCGTGGGGGAGCAGGTAAGAGAGACCAGGCTCAATCGAGAGAACGTAACCCGGGCGCCGGAAGCCGTCACTCCTGCCGATCAGGTCGTCGGAGGGCACACCCTCCCACCGACCGCCAAAGCTGCCATCGAGTACTCCATGCTGGAAGCGCAAGAGCTGCTGGGTGACTCCGGCCCGAAGCTCGTATTGGTCGTAGACCGAGTTGTAGGCCGTCTCCGAGGTTATGGCCGCCGTTGTCCGGGTGCCGTTGACGTCCTGGGGCGTCGCCATGTAGAATCCGTTCGCATATAGCGATGTCTTTGCCGTCAGTTTGTAGAAGGCATTTCCTTCGAATATGTATCCCCATCCGCCAAGGCCCGGCTGGATCGACTGGTCGACATTTTCGAGCACGAGGCCCGTCTTTGTGTGGAAATAGTCCTTCACGTCGCTCTTGCCGGTAGGCACGCTAAGTCCGAGGCCGAGCGAGATGTTTCCCCTCGGATTGTTCGCAGGCTGCAGCATCCAGCGGCTCACGGCCACCCGCATGTCGCCGAGATCGTCGGCCCGCGTCCTGAATCTGCCGAGGCCCGTGACAAGCTGTGACCGGGTTGCCGCGAAATACGGCACGTCAACGCTGACGGTGTCGCGAGGATCAAATGAGTAGCTAAGTGACGTGTCGAACTGGTCGACGACGTTGATCACCTGATTGCCTGCGGCGTTGCGCTTGGCCGTGTTGTTGTCGCTGCCGATAAAGTCGAGGTAGGAGCGGAAATGTTCATAGCTTTCGCTCAGGTCCCATTTGTCCGCACCGGCCGCTGAAGTGATGCCGTCGATGGCGGCGTTTTGGTCGCCCATCTCCTTGATCGGAACGCATCCTTGGGCACCGGCGCGCGGCGCGGTCACGATTGCGACCAGCAGAGTTGAAACGAGGCCGAGCGCAGCGCGCCGGCAATGGTTATGAGAGGACAGGCAAGCCATCATTGGTGTGGGGATGTTGTTTTGGTTCTTCTCGGCACCGTGTTTGTCGGCGCCGCCGAGCGGTAAGGTGGTCCGCGTCGGACCCTAGCTTGTGGCCAGATCCTGACATCCGGGAAAGGCACGAGGGTCAAAGAGCGCGGCCCCCTGTGTGAAACGCTAAGATTGCGGGGCGGATTCGGAATCGGACCGCGCCTTTTCGCGGCTGCCACGCCCCCCAGCCGCCGGAAGCAGAACTTCGCGTCGCAATTTGCTGCAAAGCCCAGTCGCGTCGGGTCCGCACGCTTTGCGCCATCGGCGCGAACGTCCCGAGAACCCATCGGCCACTTCGCGGACTCCGAACGGCATTTCACCACTAGTCCGCGGCCCCGTGCCACTGTTTTGTTTTCACCGCATTCTGTCGAGGCAACGTCACGAGGCACCTGTTATCGCCTTTGCATACGGGCCGAAACTCATGGCAATGCTCCGCATCCTGATAGTCGATGATGAACCCCTGTCGCGCGCGCGCGTGCGCGCGTTCCTGCGCACAAACCCGTCGGTGGAGGTGGCCGGCGAATGCGGAGATGGCATTGAGGCCCTGGCCGCGATTCGCAGCGAGCGCCCGGACATTGCATTCTTGGACGTGCAGATGCCCGGCTGCGATGGCCTGCAGATGCTTGCCAAACTGTCGACCGACGAGAGGCCGGCAATCATCCTAACGACAGCACACGAACGCTTCGCGGTCGCTGCCTTTGCCGCGCGGGTGGTCGATTACCTCCTCAAGCCGTTCGATCGGGAACGCTTCGAGATCGCAATGAATCGCGCAATTGACCACATCCGCAACAAACGCACCGGTGACATAGGGAAGCGAGTCGAGGATCTCCTTGCGACCATGCCGAAGCGGCCTCCGAAGCGAATCGCCGTCAAGGCCGACGGGCGTACCGTACTCCTCGAACTCACCGACATCATCTGGGTGGAGGCCGCAAACAATTACTCCACCGTTCACCTGAAGAACTCCAAGCGCCTGATGCTACGGGAGACTCTCACATCCGTCGTGGAACGACTGGGCGGATCGAGCTTTGTACGCGTCAACCGCTCGGCACTCGTGCACATTGAGCAAGTTGTGGAACTGTGGTCGACGAAATACGGCGACCAGCGGGTGCGCCTTCGGGACGGCACACATCTGCCGCTTAGCCGTGGCCTGCGCGGTTACCTGGAAAGATTCTTGTAATAGGGGTCGTAGGCCGTCGGGGCGCGAGTTTGCCGGACCCAAACGCGGGGCCCGCGCCGCGGTGCGGCCATTAATGATGCCTTCCGCAAAGCGATTCTCGGGTCAAACGCCATTGGGTAACCAATTCATTGCTTACTTCACCCTATAGCGGTCCCGGTCTCGATGGCCTATGTTTCGACGCCATGACTGGACACAAAAGATCAAATCGGGGCCGTCGTCTGTAGGCCTCCGCGGACTGTCCGAGTACGGGCATCTCAGGGAAGGGAATCGGTGAAGCACAGCATCAACATGATGGCGCAGTCGGCGCTCGCGGTTTTCACCGCGCTGCTTTGCGGTCCTTCAATTGCGTCCGCCCAGTCAACGACTGGTATCCTGAATAGCGCCGGCAATTTTGCGGTTTTCGGGGGCGCTGGAGCATCCTCGACCAGTGGCGCCCTCACGATCTCAAACGGGAACGTGGGCTCACAGACCGCCGGAGGCATTACCGGCACCCTACTGACTGTCGCGCCTCCAACGTTGGTCATCGAACCCCCCGATACGACTCTCGGACCCAATAATGTCGCGATCGTCAACCAGGCGAGCGCGGACATCTCGGCGGCCCTCAATGGTTTGTGGGGCATGCCTTTCCTTCCGGCCAACGATCTGACCGTGGGTGCATCGGGTGAACTGGGCGGGCGTGTGCTTCTCCCGGGCGTTTATCATTTCAGCGCCGCCGCGGATTTGACCGGGGCGCTCCAGCTCAACGCGAATTTTCAGAATAACGTGTTCTGGGTATTCCAGATCGGATCCTCGCTCACGTCCGCCGCGAATGCGACGGTCACGGTAATCAATCCCGGCACGAATGGCGGCAGCGACGACGCCATCTTCTGGGTCGCCGACACCGGCGCCCTAACGTTCGGCAATAACAATACGCTCTTGGGGAATTACATTGCGAACACCAGCATAAGCATGGGCTCCATCACGGAAAACATTAGCGGCGGCGCTCGATTCCTTGCGCTGACCGGCAGCGTCACTTTCGCAGGAGCCGTCGTCGCCAACAGCAATGCCTTGGGAACGGGAAACGGGAACGCCAACGGCGGCTTGTTGTTCGGCGCCGGCGGCAGCGTGGTGGACGTCAACCACTTCCTGGTCACCGCACTGTCGCCGGAAACTACGGGCACGGCATTCAATGTGATGGTGACGGCACAGGACCCCTCCAACAATACAGTCCCGACCTATTCTGGAACTGTCGCCATTACCAGCACCGACGGTTTGGCCGTTCTGCCCGGCAACGCCACCCTGAGCGGCGGCGTCGGCATCTTCTCCGTGACCCTGAATACTGTAGGGAACTCGACGGTGACAGCCACGGACTCGGCGGCCTCCTCAATTACTGGAACCTCGGCCACTATTTCGGTGGTTCTCGCGCCGACGCCCACGCCGTCACCAACGCCGACGCCTACGCCGTCACCAACACCGACTCCCACCCCGTCACCGACGCCAACACCTACGCCGTCACCAACACCAACTCCCACCCCGTCGCCGACGCCAACGCCGACGCCGTCACCGACACCCACACCCACTCCGTCGCCAACGCCGACGCCTACGCCGTCACCAACACCGACTCCCACCCCATCGCCGACGCCTACGCCGTCGCCTACTCCCACACATACTCCGTCACCGACACCGACTCCCACCCCATCGCCGACGCCTACGCCTACTCCCACACATACTCCGTCACCGACTCCAACTCCCACGCAGTCACCGACGCCAACACCTATGCCATCACCGACACCCACGCTTACGCCGTCGCCGACGCCCACACTGTCGCCTACTCCCACACATTCTCCGTCACCGACACCAACACCCACTCCATCGCCGTCACCTACTCGCACATCTGCGCCTTCACCAACGCCCTCAAATACCCCGTCACCGACACCAACTCCCGCAACGGCGCCTACTCCCACGCCGACCCTTTCCAGTCACATCGTAAACTTTTCTGCCCGCGCCATGTCCGGCCCGGGAGCAGATACGTTGATCGTGGGCTTTGGCGTTTCCGGCAACGGCAAGAACCTCCTGATACGCGGTATCGGCCCAGGCCTTGCGTCCTTCGGAATAACGGACTTTCTCGCGGCTCCCATACTGACGCTGTACAACACTGATGGCACGATCGAGGCAACGGACAGCGGCTGGCAGGTCGACAGTAGCGGCCAGAATGACGGAACCTTGATCGCTGCAACCGCCGCCTCGGTCGGCGCTTTTCCTCTCGCGAATGGCAGCTTGGACTCGGCGATACTTGTGACAGTCAATAGCGGCGTCGAGATGACCGGCCTGCTCACTTCAAACGGCTCGCCGGGAATAGGCCTTTTCGAGATCTACGACACAGGCGGCAACCCTGACGCCAGCCTTACGAATGTGTCCGCCCGCATGGAGGTGACCGATGGCAACGGCATGCTCATAGCGGGCTTCGTGATCAGCGGCGTTGCATCAAAAACCGTCTTGATCCGCGGAGTGGGTCCGACCCTGTCGGAATTTGGCGTTTCTGGTGTGCTTTCCGACCCGGAGATCACCGTCTTCTCCGGTACTACGCAGATAGCCAGCAACTCGAGCTGGGCAAACGGCCCCAGCACCGCTGCGCAGATCGTCAACGCCTCGGCGCAAGTAGGAGCGTTTGCGCTTCAACCAGGCAGCGACGACGACGCCCTCCTTTTGACGCTTCAGCCCGGATCTTACACCGTTGAGGTCACCAGCGTCAGTGGCGCGACTGGCGTGGCACTCATCGAGGTCTACGACACGCAATGACATGACGCTCAATGATCGAACGTAGGTCTTGTCAATCGCCCGCCCCGCCGAATTCCGAAACCCGCAACAAGCAACGCCAGCGATCATCGCCAAGTCATTCCCAAAGGCAGACTGCCAAGTCCGGAGTCGCCGATGGAATTCATCATCTAATCTATGCGCAGACCAAGACTCTCTATTCTAAGGTGCTACTGGAGCACTCTCTTTACCCTGGCGGTCGGCAGTCTTGGAGCAGCGGCTCTGCAGCCTGCCCCCGACCCGTTGGCGGCGACCTCAAGCTATGCATCGGTAAGTATCGAGGAGCCATTCGCGTCGATTCAGAAGCGCATGGAAGAGGCGAAGCCCGGAATCATGAAGGCGCACAGTGACTTCCTGTCGGAACGCTATGACCTCTCCGATCGGCCGGCCATTGGTGTGACAATGACAAAGGGGAAAGCGGTGCAGCAAGGCGTGCGCGCCCGCCTCAAGCCGGGCGTCACGTGGGAGATGCTCTCAGAGCTCGCGCCCGACGAGATTCTCGCGCGCGATCTTTTCCCTGCGGGATTCATGCCATTGCCGCACCCAAACCACGACGAGGGCGGCATGTTGTTTCCCCATTTCGTGATCGATGAAATCTTGCGGCAGGAGCAGCGCGACCTGGCGCGGTTCGACCTCGACTTTGACCTGCCCGACTATTTCTTGCCGGAATTCCCCTCGCCGATCTTCCTGACCACTCGGCCCGACCTGGGTGACGTGTCCCAAGGCCGGGTCGTGACACTGGACAACTACTTCGCGCTGTTCAACGGCCTGCTTAACCCCAAGCAGCTGGAGGGCCTGCGGCTCTTGCTCACGCCGTTCCCGCAACAGCAGTTCAATGCCACGGACGATCGGCGCTCCGCCCGCCCGAGCCTTGGCGTCGCCTGCTTCGACTGCCACTCAAACGGCCATACTGACGGCGCCACGCATCTCGCGGGCGACGCCCGCCCGCAGGCATTCCGACACCGGGTCGTCACGCCGAGCCTGCGCGGACTCTACGTCCAGCAGCTATTTGGCTCGCAGCGGGCGTTGAAGAGCGTCGAGGATTTCACGGAATTCGAGCAGCGCGGCGCCTACTTTGACGGCGACCCTGTCATTGCCACCAAGAAGGGCGTCAATGTTCTTGATCGCGGCAGCCAGGTGCAGGCTATGGCAGAGATGCAGGAGCTGTTTGACTTTCCGCCCGCGCCGAAATTGGACGTTTTTGGAAAGCTCGATCCGAGAAGGGCGAGCGAGCCCGAGCTGCGCGGGCAGCAGTTGTTTTTCGGGAAGGCACTATGCTCGACGTGCCATATCCCACCCTACTACACCGACAACTCGACGCACAATCTGCAGACGGGACGATTTTTTGCACCACGCCTTGTCCATGGCGCAATGATGACGGCTGATGGGCCCATCAAGACGTTTCCATTGCGCGGCATCAAAGACTCTCCGCCCTATCTGCATGATGGACGATTGCTCACGCTCGCCGACACGGTTGAGTTCTTCAACCTGGTACTTGAGATCCATCTCAAAGCAGACGAGAAGGCGGACCTCGAGGCGTTCCTTCGCGCGCTGTGAGCGGAGCCTTCCCGGCGCCGGGACTACATATCCTGGTGCCCAGGACTGGACTTGAACCGCACTCGCCGCACGGGGCACCGCCTTCTACCAGAGCGACTTCGCCCTGGTGAGTCTTCTCTTCCTAAGAATCTGCAATTTGAGTCACGGTCGAGCACTGAAAACAAGGCATTTGGCACGATTGTGGCACGACTGCCCGGCGAGGCCCTCCGTAATTTAATTCATACGATCGCCTTTCCAAAGGCCTGGGGCCACCTCACTTCAGCAGATCGGGTTGAAGCGGAGCCCCGACGATCGGCAGAAGAACTTCGTTGATCGCTCCAATCAGGGCTGCGCTGGATATTGGCTTTGCGAGAACCTTCGCCGCGCCCAGGAACTTGGCCATTCGCAGATAGTCCGTCGGGTTCACACGCCCACCCCCAGAAATCGCAATGATCTTCACGTCTGGAATCATCTTCCTCATCTCCTTCAAAACCTCGAGCCCCTCCTTCTCCGGCATGACAATGTCCGTGATCACAAGGTCGGCATTCGCGTCCATAAACAGCTCTATCCCCTCCCTCCCATTGCGCGCTTCGATGACGAGGTGGCCAAATTGGTTGAGTATCAGACGCAAGACGCTGCGGGCAGAATCATCGTCGTCGATGAGAAGGATTCGCGCCATGATCAGTGGGTTAGCTGTGGCGCAAGGGCTGCATGGACAGCGACTCCCAACGAGTGGATGCTCATGGGTTTGACCAACACCTGAAGAATGCCCGACGCATCAATTTGGTCTTGCCCGAGCCCAATGCTGAAACCGGTCATTAAAATGACGGGCAATTCGGGGCGGATTAGCCTGATCTGGGTCGCAAGGAAAATGCCCGTCATCTCGGGCATTGTCTGATCCGTCAGCACAAGCGCAAATCGCTGAGGGTCCGCGCGCACAATGGCGAGCGCTTCCACGGGCTTCGTCGCGCATTCAACCTCGTAGCCGAGCGCGGTTAGCGTATTCTCGCCAAGCCGGGCAAGCAGTTCTTCGTCGTCCACGAACAGAATACGCTCGCCGTTGCCGATTGGAACCGGGTCTCCATCTGTTCCAACCTCGGTTACTTCACCAGCGTGCTCGGGAAAATACAGGTGAAACACTGTGCCCTCACCGAGATGACTGTAGACCGTGACCGCTCCATCGTGAGAGTCCATTATGCCGTGCACCACCGACAGCCCCAAGCCCGTGCCTTCGCCAGGAGGCTTGGTGGTGAAGAATGGCTCAAAAATCCGCCTCTGCGTCGCCTGATCCATTCCGCAGCCAGTGTCACTTACGGACACGCGTGCATAGAGGCCGGGCCTCAGCCGCGACTGCACGGCGGCTTGCGCCGCGTCGATCGGACACCTCTCCAGCTTTATTTCAAGGCGTCCGGGCCTGCCTTTCATCGCATGCCAGGCATTGGTCCCTAGATTCATAAGGATTTGATGGATCTGGGTCGCGTCAGCGAGCACCGCGGGAGCATTTGTCGCCAGCGAAACGTTGAACTCGATTGTCGAAGGTATACTCGCTCGCAATAGCTTGATGGTCTCGGCAACGATGGGACGCAGTTGGATCAGGCGCCGCTCCACTCGTTCCTGCCGACTGAACGTTAGAATCTGCCGCACAAGGTCGGCGGCGCGACTGGAAGCCTGCAGCACTGAACCGAGGTATTCGCGAACCTTGTCATTTCCGATCAGGATCATCTGGGACAATTCGGTGTACCCATTGATTGACGTGAGGATGTTGTTGAAGTCGTGGGCGATCCCGCCCGCCAGCGTGCCAATGGCCTCCATTTTCTGAGTCTGGCGCAACTGCTCCTCCAAGTTGCGATATTTTGTGATGTCCTCGGCCACGCCGACCCAGCGCTTGAGCGCGCCTGGGGTATCGCGAACCGGATAGGATCGGTCACGGATCCGGCGCTCGGTCCCATCCGGCCTGACAATTCTGTATTCCTCATCGAATGTCCCCTGAGTCTTCTTGATCTTCAGGGCGCGGACCACGCGATCCCGATCATCGGGATGAATTGCATCGAGCCACATGTGGGGCCTCTCGTAGGCGCTCTGGCAGGTGAGGCCCCATATTTTTTCATAGGCCGGACTGATGTAGATTTTCTTGGCATCGTCCGGATCGGTTATCGAAAAAACCTCATCGATATTCTCGGCCAGCTCGCGAAACCGCGATTCGCTTTCTTGCAGCGCCTCTACAGCCCGCTTCCGATCCGTGATGTCGCTTAGAATCCTCGACACACCGACAACCTTTCCATCGGAGTCCTTGATCGGGGAAATTGTGACCGCGACGTCGACGCGTTGGCCGTTCTTTCGGATCCGTACGGTCTCGAATCGGGACGTGGTATCGCCTCCGGCAACGCGATTCATACTCTCGTCCTCTTCGTTGTGGCGATCTGGCGGAAAAAGCATTTTGAGGGGTCGCCCTATGGCCTCCGGCGCCGTATAGCCGAACATTCGTTCCGCAGCTGGGTTCCAGCTAGATATATTGCCGTCCAATGTCTTGCTGATTATTGCATCGCCCGAATTCTCGACGATGGCCGCTAGTTTCCTGATGCTCTCGTCCTTGGTCTTGCTCGCGGTAATATCCTGGGACATGACGATGACACCAACCACCTGTCCCTTGTCGTTGCTGACCGGTACTTTGTCGGTGCGGACCCAGAGTTCCATGCCGCCTGGGCCAACCAACTGCTCAATGATTCCCAGCTTGGAGACCCCTGAAAGGAAAACATCTATGTCATCCTCGCGATACTTAGCCGAGTCCTGCGGATACGTTTCGATCGATGGCCTTCCCTCGATCTCCTCGACAGACTTTCCGGCTGCGGTTGCGGCTCGTTTGTTTATCCGAAGAATCACGTCCTTCGTGTCCTTTAACCAGATCATCGCCGGCATCAGATCAAAGAGCACTCGCAGTTCGGCCTGCTGCTGCCGAAGCGTTTCCACTCCCTCCTTACGCTCGGTGATGTCTTGAAGGGCCCCTTGGATGCGCCGGATGTAACCCTTGGCGTCCCTCTCGGCCTCCCCAATGACGCGCACCCAAACGCGCCGGCCCTTGGCTGTAATTATCTGCAGCTCGATGTCGAAAGGTGTTCCATCTAGGACGCAGGCCTCAAACTTCGCTCTGATAGAATCGCGGAATTCAGGTGCGTAGAACTTGATACCTTCCTCGACCGTCGGGGTGGACCCCGGCGGGAGTTCATGGATGGCGCATGCCTCGTCCGACCAGGTGACCCTTAGTGTCGGCAACTCCACGGCCCACGCACCCAAATGGCCCAACTTACCGGCCGAAACGAGCCACGCAGCATAGGCGCGACGGCGGGCAAAATCCTTCTCGGCCGTAATGAGTGCCAGAACAGCAACAATCAAGCCAAGGACGCTGCCGCCGACTATGATTTCCCTTGCCGTGATGCTGCTGCGCTTCGCCTGTGATTCCCGCGTCTCTAGGATCTCCTGCTCAGCCGTTTCCATCTCGCCCACCGACACGCGAATTCGATCATGAAGCTTCTTTCCTATGCCTGAAACCGTTGCCGCCTGCGCCGCCGCGAATCCTCGGCTCCGCCGGATTTCAATCTCGTCAGCCGATCGTGTCATTCGCTCATGGACGAGCGGCACCAAGGCTTCCAAGCGAAGCTGCTGCTCCGGGTTAAATGCGATAAGTTTGCGCAGTGCAATGAGATCTCCATCGAGGTCGCGCCGCGCCTCGTAGTAAGGCGCCAAATACGTCTCGTCGCCCACTATGGCATAGCCGCGCTGGGCGGTCTCGGCGTCGGTCACATGTGAGAGAATTAGGCGCAAAGTTGAAATCGTCTCCGCATTGTACCTGGACCACTCCTCCACTTGGTCGAGTCGGTTCACGCTGAAATAGGAAATGATGCCGATTGATAACAGGCATACCAAGGCGAGCGCAGAAGCTGCCCTCACTTTCCGCTCCGCGCTGAGTCCGTGCGGCTTGAATTCGTCGAATGAGGAAAGTCTCCTGGTGAAGTTCATTACTTAGGGCTGCACGTGCGCGGCCGGGCCGCCATACGCGGTATTCCGAGCTAGGCTCTCGGCCGATCCTCGTTGCTTGTTTGCGTTTCTGACTGAATCCAAGGTCCTCAACCGCGCCGTCAATTACCCGCCGCCTCATTCGCTAGGAATTTCGCACTAGACGGGGCGCTGAAGAGTTAGATGTTGTCGAATATGATGGGGCTTTGCCATCTTGACGGTTGCGGTGCCTCTCGCCGATGCTAGGCAGATTGTGGTGTCTCCACTATAGGGTGTTCGCCTACCCGAGAACGCGGCACATGTGCACTCGAGATTTCTAGGTGCGCGACCCATGAACCACCCCTTTCTCCGCTATGTGCAAACTACGTCTTCGAGTTTTAAAAGAACCGAAGCCACGCCCGTCCGAGGCAGCTCCTAAGGAGTTATTGAGAGGTTCTGCGGGCCGACGGCCCTAGCGCCTAAGACACTGCCCTCAAGGCCGTTCCCCACCATGGGATCATCCGGATCGCGTGCATGTCCAAACGCGCCGCGGTTTCATGGCGGCCATCGGGAGTGGCGACTACGGCACCACGCCGTTTCTCGTCCTCTCCGGCAGGCTCTACAAGAACAAGGCAAAGGCTAGGGAATTAAACCCCGGGGCGCGTGCCGCCCGCCGTGCCGAGCACAAAATGATCTCACGTAACTTGTTGTTGGTGCTCGGGACAGGACTTGAACCGCGCAGATCCTTAAGAGCACCACCCTCTACCGGAGCAATTTTGCTCTGGTTGCATTTCATAGGACTGGGCAAAGAGAAGCACGATCAAGCATCAAGAACAAGGCATTTGGCACGAATGCGGCACGAGTAAACCCAACAGAAAGCCAATAGTGGGCACACCGACTAGAGCGCGCACGACGCCGCTTCGAGCGCGGCGGAAAAATTTGGCAGCTTGTGGCGTCGGGCATACGACTGGAAGCGCCGCACGGCGGCCGGCGAAATCTTGACAGTCTTGCGAAGCTTGCCCGCCGGCTTGCGTCCGGCTCCGGGGCGCGCGCCGCCGTGCGTGTGAACCGCACGCGCCGCATCAAAGTAATCGAGCACATCCTTGCCCGCATCAAAGCGAGCTTCGAGGTTGGCGGTGGTGGTATTCTTAGCGGACGAGTTTTTTGTAGAGATCTTTTTCATTTTTTCGAGAGCGGCGTGCAGAGATAAGACGGATTGCATTGTCCCGTGGGGTGTAGATTGCCGTCCAATGACGCCCGTCGATGAGGCCGATGGCGAGGTGCCGCAGCTCGCCAGGATTCTTCGAAGGGAGAACAATGACTGGGCCAGCCCAAAGCGCCGTGGCTGAGGCGAGGCTAAGACCGTGCTTTGCCTCGTTGCCGGCGCTCTTGACTTGATCCCAATCAAACTTCACCCTTGATTTCATACTCACTATTTCAAGAGCTGCAAGCGCTATCGATTGAACTCCGCCCTATGCACGCGACGCCGGAGAATTCCCGACGCCTATCCTGTTCTCGCGTATTCCGAACGGCGAAGTGGCCGAATTGTGCACGAAGGCCCGACCAGACCACCGGTCAATCACGCAACCTGTTGATGGTGCTCGGGACAGGACTTGAACCTGCACGCCTTGCGGCAACGGCTTCTAAGACCGTCGTGTATGCCAATTCCACCACCCGAGCGCCTGGAGGGAGAACTGAGATGTTTGCGAATCGGCGGGCCCTCGGCAATCCCGATGTCGCTGCGCCAGGCCAGCCGGGTCTAAAACCCCATATCGCCCGGGTCACAAAGCGCCTATCCTCGCCGAATGAAAACCCTCAGCCCCCTTCCGTTGTTCGCGGCAGCCATCGGCTCCGCCCTCCTCCTCTCATTTGGCTGCTCCAAGAGCGACGACAGCGTGACAACCGTGCAGGCCACGAGGCCGGACGGCTCAACCGCCACCGTCGTGGTCAACGACACCAACGTCACTGTCGGGGTCTCGGATACCTGGGACAGAATCAAGGACTTCACCTACGAGAAGCGCGCCGACTTTTCAGCCGGCATCGATCGCATGTCGATGGACATGGACGACAAGACCGCGTCGTTCAGGGCCAAGGTCGCAGGCGCGCCGGACGCAGCCTCGAGGGATCGCGACAGCGCGATGAAGGAATACGACGAAGCGCGCGCCGATCTGAGGTCGAAGCGCACCGATCTCGACAACGCCACGGCTGACACATGGGCCGATGCAAAGGCAAAGACAGCGGAATCCTGGAAAAACACGAAGGCCGCCTACGACAAGGTGGCTAATGCCAAGCCGGCCTCCTGAGTAACCCTCGCCTGATCGGGGCCGGCTGCGGCCCACCGGGAGATTTGGATGGAACCGGCCCCGAGGTTTGCGGATCAATGGCGCGTTGCCCGCTTGATATCCGCAAAACACCCCATATCGCACAAGCCGCTGCGCCGCTACCATCGCCATTCCCATCCTATGAAAAGCTCACGTTCATTCCTATTCCTCGCCGCGAACATCGTCCCGGCGTTGCTCATCGTTTCGAGCGGCTGTTCCAAATCCGACACTTCCAGCGCCTCGTCCGCCGCGCAGGATGCCAAGACCGCCATCACGAATGCGGCCACCGATGTGAAGAACGCCGCAGTCGACACCTGGGACAGCGTCAGGGACTATTCCTACGACAAGCGGGTGGAATTCTCCGCAAGCCTTGACCGCATGGACAAGACCATGGACGACAAGATTGCCGAGGAGAAGACGAAGGCACCGGACACCCTCTCAAAGGACAAGCAGGCCGCGATAAAGGATTATGACGATGCGCGCGCCGACCTTAAGGCCAAGCTCGCCGATCTCGGCAATGCCACGGCCGACACGTGGGCCGACGCGAAGGCGAAAGTCTCCGCGGCCTGGCAGAGGGTGAAGGCGGACTACGACAAGGCCACGAGTTAGGCTCACCTCGCGAAGGGTCGGGATACTGGACCCGAATTGTTCGGTTGCATCCTTGGTGGCCGTGTCCGTTTGTTGGGCAACCCCATGATCGCCAAGGCGACCTTGTGCTCCTTTCTGCTCGGTGCGGCCGCCTTTGCGTCAGACGGCCCCCCCGAATACAGGGGAGTCCCCTATCACGACGCTGTTTATAACGCCGGCCCGCAGGCGATCCCGGGCCGCGTCCAATGCGCCTACTTCGACCTCGGCGGCGAGGGCGTCGCCTATCACACGGCGGACAAGAGGAACCAGGGCAGCGGCCAGCTCAACCCGGCCAATGGTTCCTACCTCAACGAATTCCGGATGAACGAGGCGATCGGGACCTCGTACACAAAGTTTCACGACGCGATCGACAAGAACCCCTTCAATCTCGTGCAGCCTCCGGAGGGCCAGCTCTACGTGGGCTGGACGACCCCAGGCGAATGGATCAACATGACCGTCGTCGTCGAGCGGGCCGGGACCTACACGGTGGACCTCCTCTACACGTCGAACCGCGGCGGGGACATCTCCCTCGACCTGAACGGGAGGCCGCTGACCTCGGCGTTGAGGGTGCTCTCAACAAAGAGCGCGGACGAGACAGTCCCCTGGCGCCAGTGGCACCATTGGAACCTAATGAAGGCGGCCGCCGAGGTCTATCTTCCCCGGGGAAAAAATGTCCTTACGCTGCGCGTCCTCACGCAGGGAAACATGAACCTTGCCTGGCTCGATTTCGAGCGGAAGGGCTGATTTCGGGGCGGAGGTGGGGCGGCCCCCGTCCTGAAGGCGCGCCCGTTGTCAGTGCGATGAGGCAACTCGAGGGACTTGGGGAAAGGCCCATTAGGGCGTCGAATGCGCGACGATTGAAGGACACGCCGCAAATGTGCACAAAATAAACAATAAGTGCGTACCTTCGTGCACCAACGCGATTCCGGCCGAAAAATCCGCCACCACACAACCGAGTTACCCAAGCTCATTCCAAATCCTGTAATTCATATCATGTTAATGATTATTTCTTTGTGAGATTACAATTTGTATGCGATTGCCCGCGCGCGCCCCCGATTACCCGCTATGGCGGGCGCGATTTCGCGGCGATCCATCGTCCCATATTGAATCCTTTTTAGGGTCAGTGTTAGTACATTCGTGCACAAAAGTGTTGACAGATAAATTGCGCCCTCGCTAGACGTCCATCCGCACAAGGCAAGAGTCCCGGTTAGGCCCCAGCATACCCGCTACCCCAGGCATACCCCGATCATTCCGGCGATCCCAACCGCACTGCGGCGGATTCAAACGAATCGTGAGACGGCGTGCCCTGCGGAGACACACCAAACAAGAACTACCGAGTTTCGATCAACACCTAAACCTCAGATGAAAATGATCCTTCCCCAGAATTCACCCCTGCTTCGGCTATCGTCGGGAATTGCGGCCCTGGCCCTTGCGGCGTCGCTCAGGGCCCAGCAGCCCGCGACGACTGACACGACCACGACGACCACCACCACGACGAGCGCCGACCAATCGGTGACCACCGCGGCGCCCGTGACCCTCGACCCGTTCACCGTCTCGACGAACAAGGACCGGGGGTATGCGGCGACGAACGAGATCTCCGGGTCGCGGGTGGACACCCCGATCAAGGACATCCCGATCACCATCGACGTCATCACCTCCGAATTCATCTCGGACATCGGCGCCACCGACCTCCGGAGCGCCCTCGCCTACCAGGCCGGCATCATGACCACGACCCAGAACGACCTGGAGAACACCGGCGGATCGCTGAACGGGCCCTATGGCCAGGGCGGCGTGAACAACCCGCAGGGCGTCACGGCGAACACCAACCAATCGCAGTTCAAGATACGCGGCTTCATCACCGACAACACCCTGCGCGACGGCTTCCTGCGCCTTACCGGGGTCGACACCTCCAACATCGACCGCATCGAGATCGTGTTCGGGCCGAACGCCCTCCTTTACGGGACAGGAAACTTCGGCGGCGTCGTCGACTACCTCCCTAGGCGGCCGGAGGACACCCAGACGGGGTCGTTCAGCCTCGGATATGGGAGCTATGATTTCGAGCGCGCGGTCCTGGACGTGACCGGGCCCATAAGCGCCGCGAACCACATCGACTACCGGCTGGACGCGTCCATTCAGGACTCGGGCTCGCAGGAGGGCTACTACAAGGAGCGGCTCTTCTTCATCGCGCCGCAGGTCTCCTGGAGGCCGACGCCGTCGACGTACCTCCTGGCCGACTTCGAGTACGGCAAGGAATTCCAGAATGGAACGGGTTTCGAGGCCTTCAGGGCCGTCACGGCGACCGGCAGCGCCCTTCCCACGAACAACGACCAGTTTGAGGCGATCGGATTCTACTATCCGCCGGGCAGCGACCCGAGGACGTTCAACATAAGCGGCCCGGACGCCTTCGTCGACGACCAGGACAAGAACATCGAGCTCAAGGGCACGCAGAACATACTCAAGGAGTCGCAATTCCTGCCGAGCGTGGATTTCCTCGTCGCCTACAACCGCTCGTCCGCCAACGAGCAGACGCGCTCCGTGAACGGGGAGATGGAGGTCGACACGGATGCCGCCAACAACGGATACGCCCTTGGCGAGACGGTCATCACGAGCCAGGCCGCCAACTCCCTCAACGGACAGGGCACCAACAACGGGAACCTGGTGTTCGGATCGGTGCCCAACTCGGTCGACGCCTACCAGTGGGCGGAGACGTTCTCGAACACCATTCGCGACCAGGAGCGCGTGGAGCTCGTGGCCAAGAAGTCCCTCTTTGACGGGAAGTGGTACCAGTGGGACAGCCAGGTCCTGGCGGGATATTCCGACCTGTTCCAGCAGTCCTATCAATCCAGCGGCGGATCGACGGGGAACAACTACAAGAGCCCGAACGACCTGAATCCGATCCTGTATGGAACCCAGGGGGACGGCTCGCCCGACGTGCCCGAGGCCATCACGATCAACAACGAGATCAAGAACTGGGACAGCGCCTACTACCTGAACTATTACGCGAAGCTCTTCAGCGACCGGGTGATCGTGATGACGGGCGTCCGGCGGGACACAAACACGTCCTGGGACAACAACACCCCCGGAGTCGCCGCAGACGGCGTCGAGTCCGCCAGCCTCACGAACAAGACCTACCAGAACGGCGTCGAGGTCGAGATCACCAAGTGGCTGTCGGTCTTTGCCCTCAAGGCCGGGGGCGTCGAGCCCAACTTCGGCGGGCTCAGGAACGCGGCCACCGGGGTGCCCGTCAGCTCCAACACGGGTAAGAGCAATGAATTCGGCATCAAGTTCGACGCCTTCCACGGGAAGCTCACGGGTACGATCAGCAGGTACACCATCACGAAGACTTCGTGGTCCGCCGAGCCCTTCTTCGCCCCGGCTCCCCTCGGCCATCCGCGCTTCAACCCGAACGCGCCAATCGTCTACAACCTCAGCGACGAGGACAATCCCGGCCAGGGCATGATGCCGGATGGCGCCGTGGTCGGCGGAATCACATGGCCGGCCGCCTCCGACGGGGCGCTGAGCGGCGCCGCGCTGGCGGCCAACCTGGCGGCAGGCGGCAACGGGCTCAACGGGGGCAACAACACCGGCCCGTCCGTCACCGCGTTCAAGGCGGCCGTGGCAGCGGGATCCATCTACGTGTCCAGCGCGGGCATCGGCCAGCCCGAGGTCTACATCAACGCGAGCACGCCCACCGGCGCCGCCTACCTTAACTCCGTGTTTGCGGCGAACAACGAGGGGCAGAACGGGGGCTGGCCCGGATGGATGTACGCGGGCATGGACGCGGGGCCCGAGACCCCGAGCAACCACGACGACAAGCTGCTCAACAACGCGAACCAGGACGCGGCCGGGTTCCTCAACACCGGGCTCGGGGCTGCCGTCGAGGTCCAGGACCAGTCGAAGGGCTATACTGGCCAGGTTCTCTACACGCCAAACGACAGCCTTCAGTTCGTGTTCAACGCGGACATCCACGCAACGGTCACCCGCATCAACAACGGGACATGGCCGAAGTACCCCTATCCGCAGGACCAATGGGCCTCGTGGTACTTCGCGAACTTCGGCGGCGAGGAGGAGCCGCTGACCCAGGCCTACAAGAACCCGGCCGACACCTCGACGTACGTCAACAACACGTTCCCTGGCGACGACTCCCCGAAGTACTCGGCCACCATGTTCGTGAATTACAAGCTCAACGGGCCGCTGAAGGGCTGGACGGTGGGCGTGGGCGGAACCTGGCACTCCCAGGAGGAGTACTTCTCCGGGGTGACCCACGGGTCAGGGCAGATTGAGACAAACGCCCTCGGCCAGCTCATCGTCGCCTACGCGCCGTCGGAATTCTTCCTGAACGCGTTTGCCAAGTACGAGTGGAAGCGCTGGGGGTACAACCAGTTCATACAGCTGAACGGCTACAACCTGACCAACAACAACCAGCTGTACGGCCTGATCTACAACCAGGGGATCTCCGGCAGGGTGTCCTACGGGCTTCATTTCTAGCTCCCGGTCGTCAGGCAGTCTTTGCGAGGCGCACACGGCGATTGCCGTGTGCGCCTTTTTTTGGGACCCACTACCCCCAACCGAATGAGCCACAGATCGAGGAGGAAGGCCCGCGGCTTGGGGGCCGCGCCCGCGCCCCGGGAATCACCCGGCGGCGGCGGCCCCGCCGTCCCGGGCCCCTGGGGCGCCGCGGATTGGCTGGTCGGCCTCCTCCTGATGGCGGCCACCCTTCTTGTCTACGAGCGCGTGTGGCGCGCCGGTTTTGTCTGGGACGACGACGCCCATGTGATCCGCCCGGAGCTGCACCCGCTGCGCGGCCTGTGGAGGATCTGGTTCGAGCCCGGGGCGACCCAGCAGTACTACCCGGTCCTCTACAGCGCCTTCTGGCTGGAGCTCCGCATGTGGGGATATTCGGCGGCGGGTTATCACCTGGCCAACCTCGCACTCCACGGGGCCGCCGCCTGGCTCCTCTACCTGGCGCTGCGCCGCCTTTCGGTGCCCGGGGCGCTCTTGGCGGCGTTTGCCTTCGCCGTCCATCCGGTCTGCGTGGAATCCGTCGCGTGGATCTCGGAGCAGAAGAACACGCTTTCCGCCGTCTTCTACCTGGCCGCCGCCCTCGCCTACCTGCGCTTCGACGTGCGGAGGAGCCCCTCCTCGTACGCACTTGGCATCCTTCTCTTCGGCCTCGCGCTGCTGAGCAAGACCGTTACCGCCACGCTTCCCGCGGCGCTCCTTGTCGTCATCTGGTGGAAGCGGGGGCGCATCTCGTGGAAGGGCGACGTGGCGCCCCTTGCGCCATGGCTCGCCATGGGCGCCGCCGCCGGGGCCGCGACCGCATGGATGGAGCGGACGCACGTCGGCGCCACGGGAGCCGCATTTGACCTGGCCTTCGCCGAGAGGCTCCTCGTCGCGGGCAGGGCCATCTGGTTCTACCTCGGGAAGGTGTTCTGGCCGGCCGACCTGGTCTTCATCTATCCGCGGTGGACGATCGACACGGGCAGCCTGTGGCAGGATCTTTGCCCGGCCTTCGTCGCCGCGGCGCTGGCCGCGCTGTTCTTGCTGCAACGCCGGTCGCGTGGGCCGCTCGCGGCGGCCCTCCTTTTCGCGGGGACGCTTTTCCCAGCGCTCGGCTTCGTCGACGTATATCCCTTCCGCTTCTCCTTTGTCGCCGACCATTTTGAGTACCTCGCCGCGGCGATGGCGCTGTCGGCCGCAGCCGCCGCACTGGCGCTGGCCGTGAAACGCCTGCCGGCGACGAAGCCGGCGGCGATGGGCGCCGCCCTCTGCGCCGTCGCCGCGCTGGCCGCGCTCACGTGGCGCCAGTCGGCGATGTATTCGGACATTGGTACCCTCTGGCAGACGACGATCGAGCGCAATCCGTGCTGCTGGCTGGCCCACAACAACCTCGGCCTGGCCCTGATGGCCGACGGCCAGACCGATGAGGCGATCGCACACTACATGAGGGCGATCGAGATAAACCCCGGCTTCGCGGGCGCCCACAACAACCTCGGGATCGCCCTTATGAAGAGGGGGCAGACGGGCGAGGCCATCGCCCAGTACCAGAGGGCCCTCGAGCTCGGGCCCGGCGACGCCGAGGCGCACAACAACCTCGCCATGGCCCTTCGGAAGGAGGGCCGGCTGGACGATGCCGTCGCCCAGTACGGGCTGGCCCTCGGGATCAAGCCGGACGACCTCGCCACCAACTTCAACCTGGGGAACGCGCTGCTCCAGGAGGGCCGGGTGCCCGACGCCATCGCCCGCTACGAGAAAGCGCTGGAGATCAGCCCGGACTTCGCGGACGCGCACAACAACCTGGGCAACGCCCTCCGGCGACTGGGGCGGATCGACGAGGCGCTGGCGGAATACCGCAAGGCCCTGGCCATCGACCCGTCGAATGAAAGGGCCCTGGCAAACCTGAAAGCGGCCGGCTCGCCGGGGGTACGCTGAACGGGTTCGCTCCCCTGCCGCGGGAACCCCGGATCAGCGGGACTGCCCGCCGCTGAAGCGTATTCGATAGGCGGCGATCACGTCGTTGACCGCCCGGATCTGCCCTTCGTTGCCCTCGATCCCGGCAACGGACCTGGCCTCGGCAAGCTCGTCCAGCATCTCCGGGCCCCGGTTCAGGTCCGCCAGCCGGTGGGCGAGGTCGAGGTGCTCGGCCGAATCGAACGGGCCGCTGGACGCCATGGCCTTCAGGCTGTCGGCGACAGCCCCCGCGTCGTTCCTGGCCGCGAAGATTCGCACGAGGCGCTGGTTGTTGTAGTAATCGGCGGCCTGGTGCGGCCGCGCCTCCAGCGTCAGGGCGTCGGCGTCGGCTGCGCGGCCCTCCCCTCCATAAAGGCGGACCAGCAGCTCCAGGGCCGCCATCGCCGGCCGGCTGTCCGGGTCCCGCCTCCAGATTTCCCGGGCCTCCCGCTCGGCGCCGCCCAAGTCGCCGCCGCGCGAAAGCAGGTTGGCATACTCCAGGCGCAGGTAGTTGTTCGAGGGAGCCGCCGCGAGCGCCCTGGAAAAAAAGCCCTTACCCTTCTCTATCTGCCGCGTGCTCACCCAGAGCTCGACCAGCGCCCTGCTGGCCGAGGAGTACACCGGGTCGAGGCTGAGGGAATCAAGCAGGAGCGCCTCGGCCTCGTCGTATCTCTTCAGGCGCATGAGAACCTGCGCCTCGCGCAGGCACGACTCGGAAGACCGGGGCGCAAGGGCGCCGGCATGCTCGAGCAGGGAGAGCGCGCGGGCGGGGTTGCCCGCGTCGGATTCCATGGCGCCCAGCCGGGCGGCGAGGGCGGCATTGTCCGGGTCGAGCCGGAGCGCCCTCTCCACCGCCCCGATGTCCGCGGACACCGCTCCGGGCGCGCCGATCCGGGAGTTCGCAAGCTCGACCTCCCTCTTCAGGCTCGCCTGGTTCTCGCTGAAGTTGAGCTGGCTTGTGAACGGGGGCCTGAGCATCAGCTGGACGACCACCTGGAGCATCTTCAGCCGGGCCTCCGGCGTGTAGCCGAGGGCTGCCTCGCAGCCGGCGGCGTCCATCCAGGAACCTGCGGGCGCCCCAGGGATGGGATGCGCCCTCGCGCACGCGTCCGCCAGCTGCAGGGCCAGCCGAAAGTTCCCCGTCCAGTTGAAATGGACGTGATCGAAGAGGATGTCCCGGCCGGCCAAGGGGACGGCGGAATCGGGGTCGGATCCCATCGCCCGCGCGGCGTCGACCAGGATCACGGAATCCCCGGCCCCGCGGGCGATCCGCCTGATGATGTCGTTCAGGCGGGTGTCCGGGCGGAAGCGCAGGGCGTCCCAGTGCAGGGCGTCCAGGTAACGCCTCCGGGCGAGCGCCGGATCGCCGAGTTCCTCGGCGATCCGTCCGAGCCGGAAGCTCGTTGCCGCAAACTCGGGATCCGTCCTAAGGGCCTCCTCGAACGCGGGCTTTGCGCTTGCCGCATCGCCCAGGTCCCAGGCGATTGTCCCGGCGTCGGAGGCGGCCTTCCACGACTTCGCCTCGACGGCGGACATCCCGGCCCGGTTGAGCGAGATGAACGGCGCGCTGTCCTTCAGGTTGGCGACCACCGTGGCCAGCACCGTCGTGATCCCGCGGCGCCCGGCGAAGTCGACGATGTCCTGGAGATTGTCCGAGAAATTGCGGTAGACGGCCTCCATCCTCGGGTCGCCGGCCCGCACCGAATTCTCCGAGAAGGTCTCCATGCCCTTCCAGTCCCGGGCGCCGCCCGCGGAAGAGACCACCCTGCCGAGAATCCCCGCGAGGAGCTGGCCCGTCCTCGTGCCCCTGGCCCACACGCTCGCCCGGACGAGCAGGACGCCGGGGGTCGAGGACATGTAGGCGCATCCCGGCCCGTAGGGCCCGACCACCTCGTTGTTTCCCATGTAGATGACGAACAGGTCCGGCTCAAATGCCGCGGCCTCGCGGGCGATCCTGTAGACCACGTGGGAGTCGATCGCGGTGATTCCCAGGTTGAAGACCTCGAAGGACGCTCCCGGGAAACGGGCCTTCAGCTGCGCCCCAAGCTGCGCGGCGAACCCGAAGTCGGGGTCGGGTATCCCCTGCGCGGCGGACTCGCCCAGCACAAACACGCGCACGCAGCCCGGCTCCTTGTGCCTCAGGATGCGGAAATTGAGCGGTTGGATTCCAAAGGAAGCCGGAATGAAGGGTGCGGTGAAGTTCGGGTTGGTCCGGTAAAGGCCCGGCCCTCCGTCGGGGATGAAGAGCTCGGTCGGCTTTCCGAACCCGCACAGCCGAAGCGCCCCCTCGAGCCCGCAGAAGAAGAGGATCGGTGCCACAAAAAGGAGCGCGATCCTCGGGGCCAGCAGGCCGCCGGATCGCGGGCCGGCGCGCCCGGATGCCTGATCGGGGGTGTGGGGAATGGCCATCTTTGGAACCAGCGTCGCGCCCAAATCCGAGCCATGGACGGGTGGCTCCCATGGCTCCAATTCGGCGCGGCCATTAGAAATGAAAAAATAGCTCAAAGCGATGACCATCTGGCAAATACATGGCTTTTCGTCCTTGTGCCGGAATCGACCCGACCCAACGATCGACCCGTGGCCAGGAAGCTCACGAGCGGCGCGCGTTCCAGCGCCTTTGCGTCCAGCCGATGCATCGCCCGGGCCGTCGCCGCGCTCGGGGCGCTCGCCGTCCTCCTCGCGCATTCCTCCAGGGCCGACACACCCGGCGCCGCCACGGGGGAGCCTCCCCCGACCTGGGCGCATGACGTGGCGCCCATCCTGATGAACCACTGCGTCGAGTGCCACCGGCCGGGCCAGGTGGCGCCGTTTTCCCTCCTAGCCTACCGCGATGCCGCGAAGCGGGCGCGCTTCGTGGAGAAGATGGTGAAGGCCCGGGCGATGCCGCCGTGGTCGCCCGACGGGCCGCCCGGGGCGTTCCTTGACGAGCGGCGCCTGAGCGACGCCGAAATCGCGACGATCGCGCGCTGGGCGGAGACCGGGGCGGCCGCCGGGGACCTTTCCCAGGCGCCCGTTCCGCCGGCGGCCCCGGATGGCGGATGGCGCCTCGGCACGCCCGACCTCGTCGTCAGGATGCGCCAGCCGTTCCCGGTCCCGGCCGGGCCTGGCGACACCTACGAGGTCCTTCCGATCCCGTTCTCCCTCGGCGCCGTGCCCGCCGACGTCATCGCCAGGGCCCGCATCCCCGAGTCCGATGAGCTCGCGGTGGCCGCCGTCGAGATACGCCCCGGGAACCCGCGCGTGCTCCACCATGCCGCCGTGTTCGTCGACACCACGGGGGTCGCGCGCAGGAGGGAGGCCGAGGAGGGCGGAAACGGCTACCGAAGCTTCGGGACGCCCGGATTCGTGCCGGCCTCCTACCTCGGTGGGCGCGTGCCCGGGACGACCCCGCGCTTCCTGCCGAGCGGGATCGCCGCCGGGGTCATGCCCATGTCCGGGGACGTCGTGCTCCAGATCCACTACCACGCGACCGGCAAGCCGGAGACCGACCAGACCGAGGTGGGGATCTACTTCATGCGCGAGCCCACGGTGCGGATGCTCGACTCGCTTTTCCTGCGCAGCTTCAGGCTCGACATCCCCGCCGGTGACCCGGCGTTTGCCGTCGAGGACTCGATCATGATCCCCGCCGACTGCATCCTCATGTCGGTGTTTCCGCACATGCACCTCCTTGGGCGCGAGGTCCACGTGTCCGCGCTGTTGCCCGACGGGACGACCCGGCCCCTCATCGACATCAGCCGGTGGAGCTTCCGGTGGCAGGACCATTATTCCTACCGAGAGCCCTTCCTGCTGCCGAAGGGAACCCGGGTCCGGTGCCGGTGGGTCTACGACAACAGCGTGTCAAATCCGTCCAACCCGAATTCGCCGCCCAAGGACGTCCAGTTCGGGCCGAACTCCACCGACGAGATGTGCGGGCTCCTGCTGGGGGTGATCCCGGTCAACCTCGCCGACATTCCGGTCCTCCTTGAGGCCCGGGTCGCGAAGATGAAGGCGAGCGTTGCCGAGCTCACGCCTGAGCAGCGCAGCCGCTTCAAGTGGGACGACGCCTTCGACGACCTCGCGGGAAAATAGCAGCCGCCTCAGCTGCGCACGGGCTCCGGGATGAAGCAGCCGAACCCGGGCTGCGGCGGAAACGGGCCGGACTTCCCCGCTGCGATCGCCTCCAGCACGTCCCTGAGGTCGTTGTGCGCCGCCGCGGGCCTCGCGAACCCGAGGTCACCCACCCTGTCGTCAATCCGGCCCCTGTAGAGCACCGCCCCCTCCCCGGAGAAGATGACGGCCTCGGGCGTCAGGGTGGCAGAGGCCGCCCTCACGAGGCCGTGGCCGCGGTCGTCGGCCGTGGTGAACGAGATGGCGTACGCCCTGGCGTGCTCGCGAAGCGCCGGGAGGCCCGCCTCGGGGTCGACGTAGGCACCCACGAAGGCGAAGCCCCGGCCCGAGAAATCCGAGGCGAGCTTGTTCAGCACGGGGATGTACGCGTTGGACACGGGGCATTCCTGCGAGAGAAAAACCACCACGATCCGTCGGCCGTCCGGAACGAGCGGCGCGCCGTCCAGGCCGACGACAGCGAGCTTGCGCCACCATGGGGGCGCCTCCGGCGGGCTGCCGGCGGCGGCGCCTGCGAGCGAAAGGGCCAGGATCGCCAGGGCGGCCCGCGAGCGCATGCGGGCGATCACGGCGCCCTGAGGTAGGTCTGGATCGCCCGCGCCGGGATCCGGCAGGCGACGGGTTCGCCGCCGGCGGCTAGCGCGAAGTCCGCCGGCGCGTTCGCCGTGTTCAGCACAACGATTACAAGGCCCCCGCCGGGGTTGGCGAAGGCGACCGACTCGAGCCCCTTCGGGCCGCCGTGCGATTCGATCCGGCTGGCGCCCGGGTGGACGAAGCGGCTGAACTGCCCTATGTAGTAGAACGCAGGCGTGTACCTGACCTGCCCCTTCTCGGTGTCGACGATGACCGGGGCGTCGCAGAAATTGCCGACGTGGTTTGGGCCGCCGATCTGGTCGAGGACGATGTTCCAGTCGATCCAGCCGCAGACCCAGTTCCTGAAATCGTTGACCATGTTGTGGCCGTACCGCTCCGCGTGCTCCCACTTCCCGATGCTGAACTTCCCCTTGTCCTCGTAGGGATCGTTGCACCCCTCGGTGAAGAGGGTCGCCTTGCCGGGGAACGCGGCGTGCGCGCGCGAGGCCGCCGCAAAGTCTTCGCTCACGTACCAGTGCATCGCGGTTCCCCACACGAAGGCGGCCGCGGCCCTGTCCGAATAAATCGTCTTGGTCCACTCGTCCATCAGGTCGCGGTTGTGGTCGAGGATGCACAGGCGGACGCCGGCCAGGCCGGCGCGGCTGAGAGCCGGGCCCAGGTTGTCGCGGATAAAGTCGCGCTCCTCGCCCGCGCTGTAGATGCAGGACTCCCAGGTCTGGACGGCCTGGGGCTCGTTCTGGACGGTCAGCGCCCAGACGGGGATGTGCTCCCGCGTGTCCATCTCCTGGACGAACCGGACCATGAAGTCGGCCCATGCCTTGCGGTATTCCGGGCGCAGCGACCCGCCGAACGTCATCCTGCCGCTTGTCTTCATCCACGACGGGGGACTCCATGGGGACGCCAGCAGGCGGAAGTTCGGGGCGCCAGCGATCGACTGGACATCGCGGATCAGGGGCAGCACCCACACGCGCATGGGCGCCAGCGAGAAATGGTCTAGGGCCGTGTCGCCCGCGACGGGGTCGAGCGACCAGCTGCCGAGCGAGAAATCGCAGCTGTTGATGTGGGTGCGGGCGAGCGTGTAGCCGATCCCCTCGGCAGGATCGTAGTACCTGCGCAGGACCTCGGCCCGTCGCTCGGGCGGCAGCTGGGCGAGGACCCAGGCCGACGACTCCGTGAGCGCCCCGCCAAAGCCCTCGATCACCTGGAACCGGACGGCCGCGTCGCAGGTGATCGCGGGAGCCCCCGCCGGCCCCGGCGCGGGACCCGGGATCTCGGAAAGCATGTGGCCGTTCGACTGGGCGGTCTCAAAGACCGTCCACGCGTCGCCGGAACCGGCGAGGCATGCGGGCGCGGAGGCGAGGAGGAAAGCGGCGAGCCAGGAGGCGCGGGGGGCGAGCACGGGGGAGTTCATCGTGGGAAAGGCGCGCTATGCCGCGACGGCCTTGCGCAGGGCGAGCTCGGCCTCGATCTCCCTCATCCTCACGTCCGTGATCGAGTAGAAGAAGATCGCGAGGGCGCCGAGCAGGGCCAGGCCCGCGGGAATGACGCTGAACAGGAGGCGGATGCCGCCGCTCGCGGCGGCGCTCTGGTCCGTGTTGGCGACAAACCCGTAATAGGCCAGGAGCCAGCCGAGTGCGCCCGTCCCGAGCGCCAGCCCCACCTTCTGCGAGAAAACCGCGGCCGAGAACAGGAGGCCCGTCGTCCGGCGGCCGAACCTCCACTCCCCGTAGTCGACCGTGTCGGCGTACATGGACCAGAGGATCGCGGGCGTCGGGCCGACGACGAAGGACGCCACCACGTTGAGGGCGATCAGGAGGCCGTACGAGTGCGGGTCGACGAGGTAGAACGCCGCCATGCCCGCGGCGTTCAGGATCGACAGGACGATCATCAGCGTCCTGCGGTCCGCGAGCCCCAGGAAAAATTTCGTGCAAACCGCTCCCGCTATGAAGGCGACCGTCCCGCTGGTCGCGTAGAGGGTGAACTTTGTCTCGTCCCTGACGACGTACTTGAAGAAGTAGATCATCGAGCCGCCGCGGACGGCCGCGTTGATGAGGGTGAACAGCCCCGATACGAACAGGGCGACCCACGGCCCGTTCCTCGCGACGTTGAGCAGGTCCGTCCCGAAGGCGCCCTTCTGGTCGACGGGCGGGCCGACCCGCTCGCGGGTGTTCGCGAAGGTGTAGAGGAAGAGCGCGACCGAGATGACCGCGAAGATCAGCATCGTGTACCGGATCCCCTCGGCGTCATTGCCTCCCCCGAGCAGGTTCTTGAGCGGCACGACAAGGCGCACGATCATGAATTGCCCGATGAACGCGAATATGAATCGGTAGGTCGAGAGCGAGGTCCGCTGCTCCGACGACGGCGACATGACCCCCATGAGGGCCGAGTATGGGATGTTGATGGCGCTGTAGGCGACCCACATGAGCCCGTAGGTCACGTAGGCGTAGACGAGCTTCCCGTGCTGCGTCAGGCTGGGGTTCAGGAACATCACGTATCCCAGGACGCCGTAGGGGAGCGCGCCCCAGAGTAGGAACGGCCTGAACTTGCCCCACCGCGTGCGGGTGTGGTCGGCGACGATCCCGATCGCAGGGTCCACAACCGCGTCAAAGACGCGTAGGGAGAGCGTCATGGTCCCAACCGCCATGGCCGACAGTCCGAAGATGTCGGTGTAGTAGAACACGACAAAGAGGTTGAAGAACTGGTAGAAGAAATTCGACGCCGTGTCTCCCAGACCATACGCGATCTTTTCCTTCAGGCTTAGACGTTCAGGTGGGGCCATGTGGAGCCGTTGGAGTCCTAGTTGGGGAGCCGACCTGGGGATTCGGGGTTGGCCGGCGGTCTGACGGGCCCATCAAGGATAATGCCCTCCCCGTTTGTCAATCTCCATGTGCATTCCTAAGTGCATACATCGTCCCGCGAACGCCGGATGCCCGGTTTTGCTCTGTCTTTGGCGTTTTCCGGGAACGGTGGCTCAATTGGGCCGATTTTGTGTGCACAACAATTTTACTACTTGAAAATGGCATTCCCCTTTGATCTATTTTCCGAGGTTGCCGAGAAACATTTCCACGCGTCCGCCTCTAGCCCCGGTTCGAGAGCGACACCAATTGCCCGAAGGCCCCATTTCCCATCAGCTCCCCAATCAACCAGCAACTGATCGCTGAGCGTCTGAAGCTGTCGCGCACGACGGTGTCGCGGAGCCTCGCCAACCACCCCGCGATCAGCGCCGACACGCGGGCGCAAGTGCAGAGCCTCGCGGCAAAGATGGGCTACAAGGGAAACCCGACCCGCACCCTGCGCAGGTCGCGCCAGAGCAAGCCCCTGACGATCGGCATCCTCATAGGCGTCCCGGCCGAGAACGTGGCGATGGCCACGTTCCCCTTCATCCTGCAGGGGATCCGGGAGCGGGCCGGCATGGAGCATGTGTCGATAGACGTGTGCTTCGAGAACCCCGCGTCGATCGAGCCGTCCGTCCGCCCGCACAACATCTTCCGCAACATCCGTGCGGGCGACTGGCGCGGGACGGTGCTCATCTACCCCTTTCCCGAGCACACCGTGGGGCTGATCGCCAGGAAGATCTCGGCCGTCGCCGTACTGGAGTCCTACAGCGCACCGGGTATCGACACAATAGATACGGACGACTCAGTCGGCATCCTCGCCCTGGTTACCCAGCTCCGGAAGGCCGGGCACACCCGGATCGGCTTCCTGACGCTGGAATACCCCGTCGTGGGCCACTGGGCGACGCGGCGCTTCGGAGCGTACGTCGAGGCCCTATTCTCGCTCGGCCTGCAGTTTCGCCCGGAGTGGGCCATAAACGTCCACAAGGCGGGCCCGCACATCAAGGACGACCCAACCATCACCGAGCACGTGATCCAGAGGATGCGCGAGGACAAGGTGACCGCCTGGGTGTGCGCCGCCGACCACCAGGCGTACCGGCTCATGGAGCAGCTTGCCGCGCGCGGCATCCGCGTGCCCGAGGACTGCTCCGTGACCGGGTTCGACGGCCTCGAGCCGCCGCAGGGCCTTCACCGCCTCGCGTCGATCCGCGTGCCCCATGAGGACATCGGCGCGGCGGCGGTCGCGCGGCTCCTCAGCCGCATCGTGCTTCCGAACGCCCCGCGCCGCAAGATCCTGGTCGAGGGAATGCCAGTCGAGGGCCAGACAGTGGGCCCCCCGCCCAAGCGCTGACGGCCGGCGACGCGCACAAGGGCGCCCGCGCCGGACCGGATTGCCCCCACTAGGTCCAGGGCGCCGCGAGATCCCGGCCGAAGGCGGCATGGCCGAAGCAGAATCCCAAGAAAAAGGACCGCTGAACACGAACCCCCGCAGAAGCATGAAAGCAGACCCGAACCCGCCCCATCGCTCGCCCCGTCTTCTCGTGCTCGCCCGGGTCGCCCTCGCGGGGCTGGCGTGCCGGGCCGGCGCGGCCACCCCCGCCCTCGTCTGGCACGACGAGTTCAACGAGGCGGTAGGCTCGGGCCCGGACCCCATGAAATGGGCCTACGACATCGGGGTCGGAAATCCCGCGGGATGGGGCAACAACGAGCTCGAGACCTACACCAGCTCGCGGAGCAACTCCGTGATCGTCGCGGACCCGGGCGCGACGGACGGCAAGGCCCTCGCCATCATCGCCGTGAGCTCCGGCGGGTCGTACACCTCCGCCCGGCTCAACACCCAGACCACCTACTCGTTCCAGTACGGCCGGCTTGAGGCCCGCGCGCGGCTGCCCTCCGGCGCCGGCCTTTGGCCCGCGTTCTGGACCCTCGGCTCCAACATCACGACGCTGGGCTGGCCGGCGTGCGGTGAAATCGACGTCATGGAGTGGATTGGATCGCAGCCCGCGCAGGTCGACGGCTCGCTCCACGCGACCGGCTACACGGGCGCCGGGCTGACCGCGAGCTCGGTCCTGCCGGGCGGCGCAACTTACAGCGACGCCTACCACGTGTTCGCCGTCGACTGGTATCCAAGCGAGATCGTCTTCTCGGTGGACGGGGTCGTCTACGAGGACCAGAAGGAGGCGGCCCTGCCCGCCGGCTACCAGTGGCCCTTCGTCCAGCCCTTCTTCATACTGCTGAACCTCGCGGTGGGCGGGAATTTCCCGGGCCCGCCGAACTCGGCCACCACGTTTCCGCAGAGCTACCTCGTCGACTACGTCCGCGTCTACTCGCTGCCGTCCTCGACGCCCCCGGCCGGCCTCGTCTGGGCGCCGTCCCCGCCCGCCAACCTCTCGGCCTACTCGCCGTCGCCGTCGAAGATCAACGTCTCGTGGCACCCGCCCTTCAGCACGTTCGGGGCTGCCGTCACCGGCTACACCCTGGTCCGCGCCACCGACGCCGCCCTCACCCAGAACGTCACGCAGATGAACATGGGCCTCTCGACCTCGTACACGGACGCCACCGTCCAGGCCGGAACCTCCTATTACTACAGCGTCACGGCGACGAGCGCCAACGGCTCCTCGGACCCGTCGGGCGCCGTCCTCGCGACGCCCGCCGTGCCGGCCGGGAACGCCGTACTCTCGAACATCTCCTCGCGGGCGCTTGTCGGCACGGGAAGCAATGTCGCCATACCCGGCTTTGTGATTGGCGGATCCTCCCCGATGACCCTTCTGATCCGCGCGTCGGGGCCGGTGCTTTCCCTCGCCCCGTTCAACCTGCCGGGAACGCTCCCCGACCCGCTCCTGCAGCTCTACAAGAGCAACGGCGACGGCACATCGACGCTGCTCTACGCCGACATGGGCTGGGCCGGAAGCGCGCAGATCGCGTCCACGGCCAGCGCCGTCGGGGCCTACGCGTGGCCCGACGGCGCAAGCGCCGACTCGGCGCTCCTTGTCACCCTTGAGCCCGGCGCCTACACGGCGAACGTCTCGGGGGCCAGCGGCGACACCGGCATTTCCCTCGTGGAAGTCTACTCCGTGCAGCCGGTGGGCAACTCCAGCCTCTCCAACATCTCCTCACGCCAGTTTGTCGGCACGGGCGGCAGCGTCGCCATTCCGGGATTCGTGATCGGGGGATCGGCGCCCATGACCGTGCTGATCCGGGCGTCGGGGCCGGTGCTTTCCCTAGCCCCGTTCAACCTTGCGGGAACGCTTCCAGATCCGCTCCTGCAATTGTTCAAGAGCAATGGCGACGGCACGTCCACGATGATTGGCTCCAACGCCGGCTGGGGAGGCGACGCCCAGATCGTGGCCACCGCTGGCGCGGTCGGGGCGTACGCGTGGCCCGATTCCACGAGCACCGACTCGGCGCTCCTCGTCACCCTGCCTCCCGGCGCCTATACGGCGGTCGTCTCCGGTGCCACCGGGGATACCGGCGTGTCGCTGGTGGAACTCTACTCGGTCCTCTAGGAATCCTCGCCGGCGCCGTTTATCCGCCGCAGGAACTGGGCGGACCCGCCCCCGCGGTCCCGCGAAAGAGCGCTTCGCCGCCGTTGGCGGCTCCGGGCAACATTCGACGCCAAACTCGTTTTTGTTAACAAGGAATAACACAATTTAATGCAGTTGTTTTTACATCTGCAAAATTCATGTTATATATTTATAATAAATGATTTAACCAAGTCATTGACCGCATTATTTCTTTGCACTAAACCACATATTTCAACCAATTAGTGCACACTTTTTTCTTGCATCTTTTGAATCTGACTTCACACAACCTTGCTCACGTCGCAGCGGTGTCAGGCGGCGCCCTATTACCCCCGGGACACAATGCTTTCCACGACCCCAAGGCCCGCAGTCAGGCGGATGAGTTATTCCCGCGCGCTACCTGCGTGCGCACCCGGCGGAATCCCCGCCGCGGGGGCGCCGGAGGTGACCCGGCTTGGGGAACTGGCGGCGAGGCTGAACGGCGCCCCGCAGGCGCGGCGTCCCGGCACGGGCACCATCCTCTCCGTCGAGGTCCTCATCGGGGTGCCCGCGGACGGCGCCGCCCGCGCAGCGCTTCCCCTCATCCTGAAGGGAGTCTGCGACCGCGCGGAGCTGGAGGCCCGCGGGCGTCCGGAGATCGGAAGCATCAGGATCGCGGTGCGCTGCCAGGCACCCGGCGAGCTCCACGCCGAGGACCGTCGCCCGGCGCGCGGGGCGGGCGACGGCGAGCGCCGCGGCTCGATCCTCGTGTACCCCTTTGCTGAATCGGCGGTGGAGTCGGTCCTGCGGCGCAACGCAGCCGTGTCGGTGCTGGAGGGATACGGCGGGCTCGCCATCGACGTCATCGATACGGACGAGGAGTCGGCAGTCTCCTCGCTGGTGGAAAGCCTGCATTCGGCCGGGCACAGGCGAATCGGATTCCTGTCCTGGGAGATCCCCTCGGGCGGCCGTGTCGGGCGCAGGTTGAGCGGCTTTGCCAGGGGCCTCGAAGCCCGCGGCCTCGCGCCCAATCAGGACTGGATCCTAAATGCCGGCGCCGGCACCCGCGTAGACCCGGGCAGGCTCGCCCTGAGGGCGGCCCGCGCGGTCACGCAATCCGGAGTCACCGCGTTTGTCTGCGCCGACGACGACCATGCCTACCCGCTTATCCGCGGCCTGCAGGCCCTTGGGATCCGCGTGCCCGAGGACTGCTCCGTGACCGGCTTTGGCGGCCTCGAGGCGCCCCCGGGGCTTCCCCGCGCGTCGTCGGCGCGCGCCGCGCTGGAGCACATCGGGTCCTCGGCCCTCACGCGCATGATCAACCGGATCATGTACCCCTCCTCTCCCCCGAGAAAAATCCTAGTCAACGCCCAGCCTGTCCCCGGCGGGACGATTGCCCCGCCGAGGCAGCCCTGAGCGCAACCCCCCCTTCAAGCCTCCCGGCTGCCCCGGCAGCCAGCCCCAACCATGCGCCTTCCCTCGCCATATCCCTTTCCCCGGAACTTCGTCTGGGGGGTCTCGGCGGCCGCGCCACAGATCGAGGGTGCCTCCTTCGTGGACGGCAAGGGCGAGTCCGTGTGGGACCGGTTCGCGCTCCGCAAGGGCGCCATCCTGAACGGCGACAAGCTGGACCCGGCCTGCGACCACTACCACCGCTACGCTCAGGACTTCGCGCTCATGCGCGAGCTCGGCATCCGGCACTACAGGCTATCGCTGGCGTGGCCCCGCATCTTCCCGGACGGCGACGGCGCGCTGAACCAGCGCGGCCTGGATTTCTACCAGCGCCTCACGGACTCCATGCTCGAGAACGGCATCACGCCGTGGGTGACCATGTTCCACTGGGACCTTCCCCAGGCCCTCGAGGACCGGGGGGGCTGGCGCTCGAGGATCGTCCCCAGGGCCTTCGCGACGTACGCGGACACGGTCGTGCGCGCGCTGGGCGACCGCGTGAAGAATTGGATAACCGTGAACGAAATCCGGTGCTTCACGGTCCAGGCCTACGGGGGAACGGGCAAGGCGCCCGGGGTCGTCGAGGGCAAGAGCGTCATCAACCAGACCGTCCACAACGCCCTCATCTGCCACGGGCACGGCGTCCGCGCCGTGCGCGAGCACGGCGGCCGCGGCGCCCGCTGCGGCCTGAGCGACAACTGCGAGACCGTCATACCGGTCACCGAGACCCCGGCCGACGTCGCCGCCGCCCACGAGTGGTTCGCCGAGGCGAACCAGTCCATACTCGGGCCCATCTGCAACGGGCGCTACAGCGAGTCCTACCTGCGCAAATGCGGCGCCGCGCGGCCCAAGGTCGAGCGGGGCGACTTCTCCCTCATCGGCCTGCCCACCGACTTCCTGGGCCTGAACATCTACGCCGGCCTGTTCGTGCGCCGCTCGGCGGACGGAAAGCCGCAGCTGCTGTTCCCGTCCGCCAGCTACCCGCGCACCGACAGCGCGTGGCTGCACCTCGCGCCGCGGGCCCTCTACTGGGCGCCCCGCCTCGTCTCGGCCGTGTTCGGGGTGAAGAACGTCTACGTCACCGAGAACGGCTGCGGCTACGACGACGACGTGGTCAAGGGCGGCGAATGCCTGGACCTCCACCGCGTCGAGTACCTCCGCAGCTACCTGAAGGAGCTCCAGCGCACCATCGCGGACGGCACGCCGGTGCGCGGGTACTTCGTCTGGTGCTTCCTGGACAACTTCGAGTGGACCGACGGCTACACGCGCCGCTTCGGGATCGTGCACACCAACTTCCGGACGCAGCGGCGCACGCCGAAGCTGAGCGCCCAGTGGTACCGCGCGGTCATTGCATCCAACCAGGTCCTGTGAGCCCGTGGTGGGTGGACGAGCTCGCCGCGATGCCCAGCCTGTCGCCCATCCGGGCGTACGTCTCGACGCAGGAGGCGCTCTGCGCCACGAGCTCCGCGTCGAGGCTGATGCGGCCCTCTGCGAAGAGCGTGATCACGCATGAGCCCCCGAAGGCGAACATCCCTTTCTCCGCCCCCTTCACGACCGCCTGTCCCGGGTGGAAGCTCTGCACGATGCTGCCGACATTGGTCGCCCCCACCTCGACCATCGCGACGGGCCCGAATTCCGGGGCCTCGATCACGGTCACGAACCGCTTGTTCCTGACGAGGTACTGGATGTTCCTGCGGAGCGCGATCGGGCTCACCGAGTAGAGACTTCCCCTGACGAGCCGCGCCTCGGACGGGATTCCGGACACGGGAAAATGGAACCTGTGGTAGTCGCTCGGGCAAAGCCTGGAGATCAGCATCGATCCCCTGGCGAAGCGGGCCGCGACCTTCGGGTCGCCGATGAGGTCCTCCAGCGTGAACTTCGCGCCCTTGACGTAGAAACCCTGCGCCCGGCTGACGTCGGGGAACGCCAGGTGCCGGCCGTCGGCCGGGAAGACCGCCACACCGACCCCCTGCGCGATCGGCCTGCACTCGGGCTTGAGTGCCCGGTGGAAGAACTCGTTGAACGTCTTGAAGTCGAAGGGCGACTTCGCGAACTCGGTGACGTCGATGCCGTATTCCTCCACGAACTTGAAGATGAGCAGGTCGCTGCCCGGCCGGTTCATCCTCCTGCCATAGTACAATGAGAACAGGCGCCGCCTGATGAGGAGCCAGACGGCGAAACGCCCCACCGGGTTGTCGTAGGCGAGCCGAAGCCAGCGCTCGCCGAAGACCTTCTCGGTCCTCATCTCCCGCGCGTAGCGGTCGTAGTAGTAGATGGGCTCGGGCTGCAAAGGGGGTGTTGCGAAACTCGCATTTTTCGCAGATTTTCCGCATCTGCCATGGAAAACTTCACTTATTTCAATCCCACGCGCATCCACTTCGGCCGGGGGCAAATCGCCGCGATCGACAAGGAGCTCCCTGCGGGAGCCAGGGTCCTCCTCCTCGCGGGCGGCGGCAGCATCCGCTCAAATGGCGTGCATGACCAGGTGCGCAGGGCCCTGGGCGGCCGCCCCCTGTTCGAATTCTTCGGCGTCGAGGCTAACCCCGACTACGACACGCTCATGAAGGCGGTCGCCGTGGCCAGGGCCGAGAAGGTTGACTGGATACTGGCCGTAGGGGGCGGGTCCGTCCTGGACGGGGCGAAGTTCGTCGCGGCGGCCGTCCCCTACCCGGGCGATCCCTGGGAGATCCTCGTCACGCGGGGCTCGAAGCTCCAGTCGGCCCTGCCGATCGGCGCTGTACTCACGCTCCCGGGAACGGGCTCGGAGGCCAACGGCGCGTCCGTGATCAGCCGGCGCTCCATCAGGGAGAAGCTCGCGTTCATCCATCCGCTGGCCTTCCCGAGGTTCTCGGTCCTCGACCCGGAGACCACCTTCACGCTCCCCGAGCGCCAGATTTCCAACGGCGTCGCCGACGCCTTCACCCACGTCATCGAGCAGTACCTCACCTATCCCGCGAACGCGGCCATCCAGGACCGCTTTGCCGAGTCGGTGATGCGCGTCCTGATCGACGAGGGGCCGAGGTCGGTCAGGAACCCAAGCGACTACGGCAACCGGGCGAACGTGGTGTGGGCGGCCACGTGGGCGCTCAACGGGGCGATCGGTGCCGGCGTGCCCCAGGACTGGGCGAGCCACATGATCGGGCACGAGCTCACGGCCCTGCACGGCATCGACCACGCGAGGACGCTCGCCGTCGTCCTCCCCAGCCTTCTGAACGTCCAGAGGGCGGGCAAGGGGGCGAAGCTCCTCCAGTACGGCGAGCGCGTCTGGGGCATCCGCGAGGGCACCGAGAGCGCGCGGATCGACGCCGCGATCGAGAGGACGCGCGGATTCTACGAGTCCCTCGGCCTGCGCACGCGCCTCTCGGACTACGGCGTGGCGGTGGAGACTGCGGCGGAGGTCGCCCGCCGGCTCAGGGCCCGGGGCCTTCTCGGGATCGGCGAGCGCGGGGACATCACGCCCGAGGTCGTCGAGAGGATCCTCAGGCAGGCGGCCTGATTAGCTGGACGGCGCCGGGTTGACGACCGGGGTGTTCGTCGGGCCCGCGTCCCAGAACGCGTGGCGGGTCCTGTGCTCCTCGGGCCGCGGCCCGACGACGACGTCCAGGTGCATGACGGGATAGTTGTCCTTTTCCGCAAACCTCGGCCACTCCGGGACGCCCCTCCCGTTGGGGTTTCCCGTCTTCGCGAAGTTGGTCCAGTAGACCTCCATCGTGTCCGACAGCTTCCAGTCCTCGGGCCCCCACGGCACGCTGGGATTCGAGGCCAAGGCGCCGAAGACGTAGGGGATCTCCCCGGCGTGGGGGGCGCCGACGTCCGCCGCCGTCGCGGTCGCGCCGTTTATGACGGTTCCCGGCGCCAGCGGGATAGCCCTGTCGAACTGGTACCTGAAGACCGTCGAGCCCCCGGTCCTCAGCTGCATCTCGATCCAGTTCCAGGTGGAGCTCACGATGAACCGGTCCCCCGCGATGTCGCCCGCGGACCTGACGGCCTCCTCGTCCGTATTGGAGGGGTAGAGCCTGAGCACGGCGTTCGCCAGCTCCCCGTACTCCACCCGGACGGCGTCGGAAAAACTCTTGGCCGTCGGCCGCTTGCTGGCGAACACGGCGTTCACCCTGGACTCGTCGGCGTTCCAGCCGGCGAGGAGCGGGATGTGGGCCTGCCCGCCCTCCGCATAGATCGAGTAGACGTCCTTCGGGAGCACGTACCCGTCGACGACGACGCCGTCGTGCAGCGTCCTGTCGTGCGTGGCGGCCCTGAGCACGTCGGCGGAGGACTTCGCCCGCAGCTGCGCGATGGTCCCCGCCCCCATCAGCCCCGCGAACTCGACGCCGTTCCTCTCGGCCTCGGCAAGCGTGAGGATGTGGGCCGGGATCCGCCTCGTCCCCACCATCGACCCGCTCTCGCCTATGGCCTTCTGGAACAGGCCCCGCGCGGTGGGCGAAGCCATCTGCAGGCTCACCGAGTAGGAGCCGGCGGACTCGCCGAAGATCGTCACGTTGGCCGGGTCCCCCCCGAAGGCCGCTATGTTGCGCCGCACCCAGCGGAGCGCCGCGGTCTGGTCCATGATGCCGTAGTTGCCCGACGAGCCGCGGCCGGACTCCGCCGTCAACCCGGGGTGGGAGAAGAAGCCGAAGACCCCGAGGCGGTAGTTCATGCTGACCACAACGACGCCCTTCGTCGCGAGGTGCCCGCCGTCCTGGCGGGGCTCCGACGTGCCGCCCGCATGAAAGCCCCCGCCGTAGATCCAGACCATGACCGGGAGCCCCGCGCCCGCAGACTTGGCCGGCGTCCACACGTTCAGGTAGAGGCAGTCCTCGCTCGGCCCGCTGTCGCGGAAGACCATATCCGAGTAGATGGAGCCCTGCATCGGCCTCGGCCCGAACTGCTTCGCCTCCCGCACGCCGTTCCACGGCGTCACGGGCTGGGGCTCCCTCCAGCGCAGGTCCCCCACCGGCGGCGCCGCGAACGGTATCCCGAGGAAGGCCCGTACCCCCGGCTCGGCCGCGTCCTTCCCCTCGATGATCCCGGCGTCGATCCGGACCTGGTTGTCGGCAAGGGCGCGCGTCGTGAGGGTCATGGCGAGGAGGAGCAGCGTCTTTCCGGTTCGATGCAGGAGGTTTTCAATGTCCATTGGGAGTGATGCTCGGCCTCGGCCCGGTCCGGGCGACCTCGCCGGGTGCTTTGGGAACGCGCGGCCGGGCATGGGGCGAGGCGTCTTTCAAGTGAAGCCGCTGGCATGAGGCGGTGTCAACCGCCCGCGCCGGGAGGCCGGCCGTTCGACCCCGCGCCCCGGCTCAGGCTCCCCGCGCCCGAATCAGGAGATGACCCATTCCCCGTTCTTCACGGAGAATGTGACCGTGGTGCCCTCGGCGACCTCGCCCGAGATGAGCCCGCGGGCCAGCCTCGTCTCGATCTGGCGCTGGAGGTAGCGCTTGAGGGGCCTCGCGCCGAACACCGGGTCGTATCCCTTCTCCGCCGCCCATTCGCGCGCCTTCTTGTCGAGCGCCACGACAACGCGCCGGTCGGCGAGGCGCTTGTTAAGGTCGACCAGGAGCAGGTCAACGATCGAGCCGATCTCCTCCAGCGTCAGCGGCTTGAAAAGGATGGTCTCGTCGATCCGGTTCAGGAATTCCGGCCGGAAGGACGTGCGCAGCTCGGCCATGACGCTCTCCCGAACGCTCTCCGGGATCGTGTCCCCGACGACGCCCTCGAGGAGGAAGCGCGAGCCTATGTTCGAGGTCATGATGACGATGGTGTTCTTGAAGTCCACCGTGCGGCCCTGGGCGTCTGTGATCCTGCCGTCGTCCAGCACCTGCAGGAGGACGTTGAAGACGTCGGGATGGGCTTTCTCCACCTCGTCGAAGAGGACGACGGCGTAGGGCTTGCGCCGCACGGCCTCCGTCAGCTGGCCGCCCTCGTCGTAGCCCACGTAGCCCGGCGGGGCGCCGATCAGCCGCGAGACCGCGTGCTTCTCCATGTACTCGGACATGTCGATGCGGACAATCGCGCCCTCGGTGTCGAAGAGTGTCTCGGCGAGGGCCTTTGCGAGCTCCGTCTTGCCGACGCCCGTGGGCCCGAGGAAGAGGAAGCTGCCGACCGGCCTGCGCGGGTCCTTGATCCCGCTGCGGGCCCGAAGGATCGCCTCCGTGACGAGCGTCACGGCCTCGTCCTGGCCGATGACCCGCTTGTGGAGCGTGTCCTCGAGGCGCAGGAGCTTCTGCTTGTCGCCCTCGAGGAGCCTCGTGACGGGGACGCCCGTCCACTTGGCGACGATCTCGGCGATCTCCTCACCGGAAACCTCCTCCTTGAAGAGGGTCGTGCCCTTGCCCGGCTTCTCGAGTTTCTTCAGCTCGGCCTCGAGCTGGGGGATCTTCCCGTGGCGCAGCTCAGCGACCCTGTTCAGGTCGTAGGCCCGCTCCGCCTTCTCCATGTCGAGGCGCGTGGCATCGAGCTCCTCGCGCACCTTGCGGACGCGGTCGATCGCCGCCTTCTCCTTGTCCCACTGGAGCTTCAGGCCGCTCGCCTTCTCCCGGACGCCCGCCAGCTCCTTGCGCAGGACTGAGAGCCTCTGCTTGCTGGCATCGTCCTTCTCCTTGGAGAGGGCGGTCTCCTCGATCTCGAGCTGGAGGGCGCGCCGCGTGAGCTCGTCCAGCTCCTGCGGCATCGAGTCCATCTCGGTCCGTATCATCGCGCACGCCTCGTCCACGAGGTCGATCGCCTTGTCTGGGAGGAACCTGTCGGAAATGTACCGGTTGGACAGGACGACGGCGTTCACGAGCGCGTTGTCCTGGATCGTGACGCCGTGGTGGAGCTCGAAGCGCTCCCTGAGGCCGCGCAGGATCGAGATCGCGTCCTCGACGCTCGGCTGCTCGACCACGATCGGCTGGAAGCGGCGCTCAAGCGCCGCGTCCTTCTCGATGTGCTTCCTGTACTCGTCGAGCGTCGTCGCCCCGATGCAATGGAGCTCGCCGCGGGCAAGCATGGGCTTGAGCAGGTTGCCGGCGTCCATCGCGCCGTCGACCTTGCCCGCCCCCACGATCAGGTGCAGCTCGTCGATGAAGAGGATGACCTTGCCGTCGGACTGCTTGACCTCGTTGAGGACGGCCTTCAGGCGCTCCTCGAACTCGCCGCGGTACTTCGCGCCGGCGACGAGCGCCCCCATGTCGAGGGCGAACACGGTCGAGTTCTTCAGGCCCTCGGGCACGTCCCCCCGCAGTATCCTCTGTGCCAGTCCCTCGACGATCGCGGTCTTGCCGACTCCCGGCTCCCCGATCAGGACCGGGTTGTTCTTCGTCTTCCTGGAGAGGATCCGGATGGTGCGCCGGATCTCGTCGTCGCGGCCGATGACGGGGTCGAGCTTCCCCTTCCTTGCGCGGTCGACAAGGTCCACGCCGTATTTCTCGAGAGCCTGGTAGGTGGCCTCGGGGTTGTCGGTCGTGACCCTCTGGTTCCCGCGGACCTCCTTGAGCGCGCTCATCACCTTGGACCGGTCGAGCCCGAAGCTCTTGAAGAGCTTCTTCATGGCCTCGGGTTTGCCGGTGTCGATCAGCGACAGGAACAGGTGCTCCACGCTCACGAACTCGTCGTTGAGCGCCTTCGCCTCCTTCTCGGCGCGCGTGATCACGTCGTTCACGGCCTGGGTCACGTAGACCTTGGACGTGTCGACGCTGCCCGTCACCTTGGGTATGCGCTCGAGCTCCCGGTCCACCGCGAGCTGGAGGGCGCTCGCGGAAAGCCCCATCTTGTCGATGAGGCCCGGGATGATCCCGTTCTCCTGGCCGAGGAGCGCCGAGAGGAGGTGCCACGTGTCGACCTCGTTGTGGTTCAGGCGGCGCGCCACGGCCTGGGCGTCCGTGACGGCCTGCCGCGACATCTGGGTGAGGTTGTTGGTGTCCATTCGTTTCCCGTCCTGCAGGAGATGCGCCAATGGGGCGCGGGATGCGCCGCAGCGGGCATTCTATTGGGCGTGGGTCACCGACAGTCAAATCGGCACAGTTGTTACCTCGCGGAGGCTAATAATGACCCATAGGTTTTGGTTCACAGCCGGGCAAAAAGGGGGCACCCTGAGCCGATCCCAACCCCCCGACCATGAAGGCTATCCCCGCCTCCGCGCTTGCCACCCTGCTCCTGCTGGCCCCGGCCGCCTCATCCCACGGCGAACCCGACAGCTATGTGCCCGGGCCCGACTCGAAGCCGCAGGCCGGCGTGCCCCAGGGAGAGCTGATCAAGTTCGACTTCGCCAGTTCGAGGGTGTTTCCCGGAACCACCCGCCACGTCACGGTCTACGTGCCGCGGCAGTACGACCCCTCCAAGCCGGCCTGTGTCTACGTCGACCAGGACGGCGTGCAGTTCAGCGCCCCGGTCGTCCTGGACAACCTGATCGCGCGCGGGGAGCTTCCGGTCATGGTCGGCGTCTTCGTGTCCCCCGGCGTCGTCGCCCCGCTCAATCCGGCGACCGCGCTCGCCCGGTTCAACCGCAGCCTCGAATACGACGGGCTGGGCGACGCCTACGCGCGCCTCCTTCTGGACGAGGTGCTGCCCGAGGTGGAGACGAAGGCGACGGCGGACGGGCGCCCCGTGCACCTCTCCCACTCCGGCAACGACCGGGCCATCGCCGGGTCAAGCAGCGGCGCCATCGCGGCTTTCACCGCCGCGTGGGAGCATCCCGAGGCGTTCAGCCGCGTCATCAGCGCGATCGGGACCTACGTGGGCCTCCGGGGCGGCGAGGTCTACCCGACGCTCATCCGCAAGTACGAGCCGAAGCCGATCCGGGTCTTCCTGCAGGACGGCTCGGGCGACCTCAACATATACGCCGGGGACTGGTGGATGGCCAACCAGACAATGGAGAGGGCGCTGGAATTCTCGGGCTACGAGGTGAACCATGTGTGGGGGGACGGGAGCCACAGCGGCAAACAGATCACGGCCGAACTCCCGGATGCGCTCCGGTGGCTCTGGAAGGACTGGCCCAAACCGGTGGGCAACGGGCCGACGAAGAACGGCACGCTGAACGCGCTGCTCATCCCCGGGGAGCCGTGGAAGGGCGGAACCCCCAGCCAGTCCAATGTGAGCGCGCCGGCATTCGCCCCGGACGGCAAGAAGTTCATCCTGGCGCTGCCCAGCGAGACGACATCCGCGGACGGCACGGTGACCAAGGCGAGCCC